>VTLG01000228.1_pt1 | contig 16681 bp, 24 predicted proteins | sample 4694571 | NCBI WGS metagenome assembly VTLG01 (sample SAMN12604809, study PRJNA352737) | marine metagenome | biome: ENVO:00000447; feature: ENVO:00000209|ENVO:00000569|ENVO:01000036; material: ENVO:00002151; isolation source: viral sequences binned using virsorter ...
AGATAACGATCAAGAAGTTGAAGTATCTGATTCAATGAGTGTCTACCTTGCAGCGCTTAACAAAAAATAATCCATAGGGAGAATAGAAATCATGTTTACAACTGATAAACTTCTCGAGAAATGGAATCCAGTATTGGATGTTGATGGCGATCTAACTGATCGTTATAAGCGTTCCGTTACTGCAACAGTTCTCGAAAACACTGAAAAGGCACTCGCTGAAGAGCGTGGCCATCAGCAGTTTGCACTTACTGAAGCTGCACCTGCAAACGCAACCGGCTCAAACATCGGCAACTGGGATCCAATTTTGATCTCACTCGTTAGACGTGCGATGCCTAACCTTATTGCTTATGATATCGCTGGCGTTCAGCCAATGACTGGTCCAACAGGACTTATCTTTGCAATGAAGTCTAAGTACTCAACACAAGGTGGTACTGAGGCTCTATTCAACGAAGCTGATACTGACTTCTCAGGTGCTAACGGTACAGCACATGGTGGTGGTTCATCATCCTTGGTTGGTGATATTAACCCTCCAGGTACTTCTGGTGAATCTTCTGCTGACGCTAACAGCGATGGCGTTGAAGATGCATTCCATGTAGCTACTGGTGCGGCCACAGCTACAGCTGAAGCTCTTGGTGACGGTTCTGTATCCGGTATGGGTGCAAGTGGTCACTTTAACGAAATGGCTTTCTCAATCGAAAAAGCTACTGTAACAGCCAAGTCCAGAGCACTCAAAGCTGAGTACTCAATGGAACTTGCTCAGGATCTTAAAGCCATTCATGGTTTGGATGCTGAGTCTGAGTTGGCTAACATTCTTTCTGCTGAAATCCTCGCTGAGATCAACAGAGAAGTTGTTAGAACTATCAACGCAAAGGCTAAAGCAGGTTCACAGCAGTCTGATATCACAGCCGCTGGTACTTTCGATGTGAACGCTGATTCTGACGGCAGATGGTCAGTTGAAAAGTATAAAGGCCTCTTGGTCCAGCTTATGAGAGAAGCAAACGTTATTGCTAAAGAGACACGTAGAGGAAAAGGTAACTTTATTCTATGTTCTTCAGACGTAGCAGCTGCTCTTTCAGCTTCTGGTCTTCTTGACTATACACCAGCTCTTGCTGGAAATTCCAACTTGACTGTTGACGACACAGGCACAACTTTCGCTGGAACACTTTCCGGTGGAATGAAAGTCTACATTGATCCATATGCAAATATCGATTACATGAACGTCGGTTATAAGGGTGCAAACCCATATGACGCAGGTATCTTCTACTGCCCATACGTTCCGCTTACAATGGTGAGAGCGGTTGGTGAGAATACCTTCCAGCCAAAAATTGGCTTTAAGACTCGTTACGGAATGGTTGCAAACCCATTTGTTGGTTCTTCACCAGGTAACGATACTGGTACTAACAGAGCTAACCAGTACTACAGAATCACAAAGATTACAAACATCCTTTCATAGGATTAATCTAATAGTGGTGGAAAGGCGGCTTCGGCCGCCTTTCTTTTTTGTATAAATAGTCTTATATAGGAGGTTCTAATGAGAAATTACAATTTTCAAAAATTAAAGACAGAAGAGTATATTGACGTTAGAATCAGTCAACTTAAAGAAGATATGGCCAAGGCAAGTGATCCAATGGATCAAGCTTGGTACAATAGATTAATACAAGAACTTGATTGGGTAAAACAAATGGGAAGTAAGCCAACACATAATTGTTATATCGGTCAAGAAATAACTGGAGTGATGGGGACTATCTAATGCCATATAATCCTAATGTCAATTTTTCTGAAGAATTTTCAACTACTGCTACAGCATCTATGAATTTTGTTAATCCAACTGCTTTTAAGTTAGTTATTGATTCACAAAAATATAAGAATGCTCAATTCATGGCTCAGACTGTAGCATTGCCTGATGTACAGGTTCAAGGTGCAGTTTATCAAACACGTAATAGAAATATTATTGAGGCACCTGATAAAATTGAATATGGTATGTTTGATATGACATTCCTTATTGATGAATATCTACTCAACTATAAAGAAATTCATGATTGGATTGTTGGACTAGTTACAGAAAAAGATGAAGGTGTTCGTAAAGAACGTGATATGGTATTACAAATCTTAAGTAGCCATAACAACGTAATTGCTGAATTACAATTTGTAAATGCTATACCAATCAATCTAAGTTCTTTACCATTTGATGTATCATCTACTGATGTTATATACTTAGTCGCAAACGTAACATTCCAATTTGATTATTTTAAATTTGTTACGAAAGGTGTATAAATAACTTTATATTATTGAAAGGCATATTATGATTAAACTTGATGAACTCTTTGAAATGTGGAAAAAAGACTGTCAAATAGATGAGAACAATCTAGATGGTGCTACTATCCAAAATGCTAAATTGCATTCAAAATATTTAGAAATTCATTCCATGACTAAACTGCAACTTAAGCGTAAAGAACTTGAGTTTAAAGTCTTGCTCAAAGACAAATGGCTTTGGTATAATGGAAAGATGTCCCAAGAAGAAATAGCAGCCAAAGGATGGAGTTATGACCCATTGAATGGTTTGAAAATATTAAAAGGTGAAATGGACTACTATTATGATTCAGATAAAGAAATACAAGATGCTCAAGCGAAAATTGAATACTTAAAAGAGATGGTTGATACTACAAAAGAAATTATTGATACAATCAAGTGGCGACATCAATCTATTAAAAACATGATTGAGTGGCGGAAGTTTACGTCAGGTGCATAATGCCAACCAAAATTACGGTTAAGAAAAAGAACCATGCAATGATGATTGTTGACTCTGAACCGTCGGTTCTAAATGAGTTAACAGACTTTTTTACATTCTACGTTCCTGGTTATAAGTTTATGCCAGCATATAAGAACAAAGTATGGGATGGAAAGATTAGATTATACAATTCTCAAACAAGAGAGTTGTATGCTGGTTTGTATGCATATGTGAAAGAATTTGCAAATGCTGAAGGCCGTGATTATGAACTAGAACTAGAGCATGATGCCTATTATGGATATGTTGATGAACAAACTGACCCTGACCTTTCTTTTATTGATGACTTAATACTTAACGATAATAAAGGTGATTCAATTAAACCTAGAGACTATCAGTTAAAAGCTATTGATTACGCTTTAAGAAATAAACGTGGTATGTTAATATCACCAACAGCCTCTGGTAAATCTCTAATTATATACATTTTGCTTCATTGGTACCTAAGCAATAATAATAAACGAGCTTTGATTATTGTTCCTACTACTTCATTAGTAGAACAAATGTATTCTGACTTTGCTGCATATAGTCAAAACGATAAATCATTTAATGTTGATGAAGTACAAAGAATTTATTCTGGTATGCCAAAGAAGAGTGAGATGCCTAGTGTGATTATATCTACATGGCAATCAATATATAAGTTACCAGGCGCATGGTTTGAACAGTTTGGCTGTGTATTTGGTGATGAAGCTCATAACTTTAAAGCTAAGTCACTTACCAGTATTCTTACAAAATTAAGAGATGCTGAATATAGATTTGGAACCACTGGTACTTTAGATGGAACACAAACTCATAAGTTAGTCCTTGAAGGATTGTTTGGACCAGCATATTATGTTACTACAACAAAGGATCTGATGGACAAGAATCAGTTAGCTCAATTAGACATAAAGGTATTATTGCTGAAATACAAGGATGAATATTGCCGTGATGTGGTCAAATACAAATATCAAGATGAGATCGATTGGATAGTTAGATACGAGAACCGCAATAATTTCATTGCTAATCTTGCATTAGACCAAGAAGGAAACACACTCGTTTTATTCCAATATGTAGAAAAACACGGTAAACCACTATATGATTTAATAGTTAGTAAAGCGCATAAGCGTAGAAAGATTTTTTATGTATCAGGTGAAACAGACACAGACACGCGTGAGCACGTGCGGAAAATAACAGAGGAGCAAAAGAATGCAATTATCGTGGCTAGTCTCGGAACTTTTAGTACCGGAGTCAATATTCGTAATCTCCATAATATCATATTCGCTTCTCCCTCGAAAAGTCAGATTAAAGTGTTACAGTCGATTGGGCGGGGATTACGTAAATCTGACAATGGAAAGAATACAACATTATACGATATTGCCGATGATCTCCATTGGAAATCGTCTAAAAACTACACTTTACAGCATGCGGCGGAAAGAATAAAGATATATAGTAAAGAACAGTTTAAATTTAACATAGTCGAGATACCATTACCATGAGCTACAATTTAGACGATATAGACATTAGAGTGTTTAAACTAACATCTGGAGAAGAAGTTATCTCTCTTGTATCCAAAGATGAAAACGGTTACCTAAGTCTAGAGTCACCATTGCAAGTTCATAAAAGGTTAGGTAAAGGTATTGGCCATGCTTTTGCTTTTAGTGATTGGCAACCTCTTGGTAAGACAAGAGAGCCAGTTATCTTAAATGAGATTCATGTGGTTTCGACTGCATTTGCTGAAGACGAGATGAAAGAAAGATATATTCGAATGTCTTTAGAAATCAGACAGAAGTATGATCAAAATCAATTAGAAGACCCCGAAGACGAGTTAGTAACAGAAGAGCAAATAGAAGAGTTTGTTGCAGACATATTAAAGAAGAACTGGTATCATTAAATATAGTATACCCCCCTCTCTCAACCTACTCTATTATTATAACATACTTTTGGTCAGTTGTAAACTGTTTTTTTCAATGAAATCAATATTTTTTTCCTTTACAAATGCAGAAAACTATGATAGAATAGAAGCATAATGGAAAAAGGAGAACCTATGGATAAACAATCACATTATGATAACTTTCAATCTCTAACAAATGATCAGGATCGAATCTCTTATCTAAATCTTCACAAGGGATCACTATCACAATATAACATCATTGTTGATAACCTTATCAATTGTTACCAAACTGGCCTATGGCCATGGAATAGACCTAAAGAGGAGTCGGGAAACCTTTCATCATGAAACCTAAACAAAAACCACATTATGTCAACAACAAGCAGTTTTCACAGTCAGTTGTTGATTACGTTAAAACTGTGAAAGCGGCAGAAGCCGAAGGTAAGCAACTACCAGTAGTACCAGACTATATTGCACAATGCTTTTTAAAGATTGCGCAGGGTTTGTCTCACAAAGCCAACTTTATTCGTTACACATATCGCGAAGAAATGGTCATGGATGCTGTAGAGAATTGCCTCAAGGCTATCACTAATTATAATATTGATGCACAGACAAGAACAGGAAATCCAAATGCTTTTGCTTATTTCACTCAAATATGCTATTATGCCTTTCTTAGACGATTGGCAAAAGAAAAGAAACAGCAAGACATTAAATTTAAATATATAGAAAAGGCTGGTATAGAAGACTTCGTATTCCAATTGGATGGAGAAGGTACTGCAGCCGATTCACAGACAAGAGCTTTTGTGGATCAACTAAAAGATCGAATCTCAGTGGTAAGACAAAATGATGCCACACTAAAAGAATTTGCCAAAGAGGAAAAGAAAAAGAGCAAGCCAGGTAAACCCAAAGCGCTTGAACTCTTTATGGGAGCCTAGTATACATGAAGATTGCAGTCTTGAATGATACCCATGCTGGTATCAGAAATAGTTCAGACATTTTTTTAGAATATCAAAGGAGATTTTATGATGAACAATTCTTTCCATATTTAAAAGAAAACGGGATTACACAAATCCTACACCTAGGTGACTTCTATGATCACCGTAAATTTGTAAATTTCAAAGCACTTAATCAAAGCCGAAAAATGTTCCTTGACCCGATGAAAGAAGCGGGTATCACTATGGACATTATTCCTGGCAACCATGATGTATTCTTTAAGAATACGAATGACCTATGCTCATTAAAAGAGTTACTTGGATATTACACATCAAATGTTAATATTATGATGCAACCAAAGGTACAAGACTATAATGGCCTTAAGATTGCATGTATCCCTTGGATTAATAATGAGAACTATGCAGATACTATGAAGTTCTTAAAGACATGTGATGCTCAATGGGTTGGTGCTCATTTAGAATTACAAGGTTTTGAAATGATGCGTGGTGTAACCAATACACATGGTATGGACAAAGAACCATTTAAACGATTTGAATTAGTTATGAGTGGTCACTTTCATACTAGATCAAATCAAGATAATATTCACTATCTTGGCTCACAATTCGAATTCACATGGGCTGATGCTGGTGATCCAAAGTATTTCCATGTTATTGATACTGATACTCGTGAACTTACACCAATTAGATCTAATTACACTATTTTCAAAAAAGTGTTTTACAATGACACCGAAATAGATTATAATAGATATGATACAAAGGAACTAATAGACAAATTTGTCAAAGTGGTAGTTGTCAATAAGACTGATCATTTTATGTTTGATAGGCTTATTGATCGTATCCAACAGACAGATGTCCATGAGCTTAAGATTGCTGAAACATTCGATGAGTTTGTTGGTACCAATGTAATTGATGATAGTATCTCGGTGGAAGACACTACTGAGTTATTGGATTCATATGTTGAGGCAGTAGAAACTGACCTAGATAAAGAAAGGATGAAAGGCTTGATGAGAAGTCTATATGTGGAAGCTCAGAATAGTGAGGTGTTATGATAAAGTTTAAATCAGTTAAGTGGAAGAACTTTCTATCCACAGGTAATAATGAAACTAAAATTGACCTAGATAGATCTCCTTCTACATTGGTTGTAGGACAAAATGGATCAGGCAAATCTACTATGCTTGATGCTATTTCATTTGGATTATTTGGTAAGCCACATAGGTCTATTAGTAAGAACCAACTTGTCAATAGTATTAATAAGAAACATTCTATTGTTGAAGTAGAATTTAGTGTAGGCCAGCATGAGTTTAGAATTATGCGTGGTATTAATCCTGGTAAGTTTGAGATTTGGCAAAATGGTAATATGATTAATCAAGCTTCTAATGCCCGTGATTATCAAAAGTTCCTAGAACAAAATATTCTAAAGCTAAACCATAAATCATTTCATCAAATTGTAGTACTTGGTTCTTCATCATTTATACCGTTTATGCAGTTGAATGCTGGTAATAGAAGAGATGTTATTGAAGACCTATTAGACATTAACATATTCTCAAAAATGAATAATATTCTAAAAGATAAGTTAAGTAAATTGAAAGAGGAAATAAAAGATGCCAACTATAACTTGGAGCTCACTCGTGAGAAGATCGATTTACAAAGAAAGTACATCAGGGAAATTACAGAAATCAATACAGGTCAAGTGGATTCCAAAAGAGGAGCTATACAAGAGGCTGAGCAAGAAATCAAAACCCTCCAAGCCGAATGTCAGCAAGCATCAACGTTTATTGATGAACACAATGATGAGGCAGAACGATTAGTCAGAAAACTAAATGATAAAAAGCAATCATTGATGAATTATAAACACCAATTTGAACTACAGGTTCAAAGTACAGTAAAGGATGCTAAGTTTTATGAAGATAATGCAGAGTGTCCAACCTGTGAACAAGAAATAGGCCAAGTACTTAGAGATAAAAAAATCAATGAGGCGAAAGGAAAGGCTATTAAATTAAAAGAAGCATTAGATGATGTAGCTACCGAAGCAACTAGTGTATCAAACGATATTGATGATGTAAATGAAACTGTACAAGAAATCAGAGACAAACAACAACATATCCATACTAACAATAATACTATTACAAGATTGCAAAAAACTATTAAAACATTAAATAATGATATAAATAAACTTACAGGCAGTGAAGGAGACCTTGGACAAGCAAATACTAAACTAGATGAGCTGTTCAATCAACGTGATTCTATTGGTGATAACAAACTCAAACTAATGGAGGATAAAAGCTACTCCGATGCTGCCGCTGAAATGCTTAAGGATACTGGTATTAAGACCAAAGTGATTAAGCAGTATCTTCCTGTAATGAACAAGCTGGTTAACCAATACCTGCAAGTTCTGGATTTTTTCGTTTCGTTTAATCTTGATGAAAACTTCAATGAGGTTATTAAATCAAGACATCGTGATGCCTTTAACTATGCTTCTTTCTCTGAAGGTGAGAAACAGCGTATTGATCTCTCGTTATTGTTTACTTGGCGTCAAATAGCCAAGATGAAAAATTCTACATCCACTAATCTTCTGATTTTGGATGAGACATTTGATTCTTCTCTTGATCACGATGGTATTGACAATTTGATGAAGATTTTAGGTACCTTAGAGGATGATAGTAACGTGTTTGTCATATCGCATAAAGGCGATTTGCTGGACGGTAAGTTCAGGTCTAAAATTGAATTCACAAAAGAACGCAATTTTTCAAAGGTAGCATAATGCAAGTAAGACTAGTTAGCCACTCGGTTCCGACGGAAACGTTTAGGATCGAAGGAATTGAAGATACACAAGACCTTGTAGCTTTTTGCGCAAGGGTATCTAATCCAGGCAATCAAAATAATAAGAAAACAGCCGACAAGTTGGTTCAGTATCTTATAAAGAATAATCATTGGTCTCCTCTAGAAATGGCCAGTGCTTGTTTAGAAATAACTACAACGCGAGATATCGCAAGACAAATACTAAGACACCGTTCATTTTCATTCCAAGAGTTCTCACAAAGGTATGCTGAGCCAGACAAAGAATTGGCTGGTGCATTTACTAGACGTGAGTGTAGACTTCAAGATCCGAAGAATAGACAAAACTCTATTGAAATTGAAAATGATCCTGCCATTCAACTGAATGCATCCCAACAAGAACTTGTAACTGAATGGAATAGAAGACAGGCTGGTGTTGAAAACGCAGCAAGAAGTGCTTATGATTGGGCCATTGAGAATGGTGTTGCTAAAGAACAAGCAAGAGCTGTTCTACCGGAAGGTATGACTGTTTCTCGTATGTATATGAATGGCACACTAAGATCATGGACGCATTTTGTAGAACTAAGAACAGCTAATGGGACACAAAAAGAATGCACAGAAGTAGCAAGGGCGTGCGCAAAAGCACTAGAGCCGATCTTTCCAATGATAATGGACTTTGTAAAGACACTGCCGAATTTGAAGTAAAGTATACTCAAAGGGATTGGGACCGTACTGTAGGGTGGGGTCTTGTCCCTGAGAAATATAAATTGAAAAAAAATCAAAAAAAGTGAAAATAGTCCTTTACAATTAGGCAAAATTGTGTTATAATTATAGATAATGGAAGGAGACAATGATGATTAATACACAAAAGTCTATTTTAGCAAAGCTCTTAGCTACAGAAAACATTGAAGTCATTCATGGCAATTTTCAAACTGCTTTCTTTGATGTTGAAAAACGAGTACTTGGTTTACCGTTGTGGACCCAGTTAGAGAATGTATATGACCTCTTAGTAGGACATGAAGTTGGGCATGCCCTCTTCACTCCACCGGAAGGTTGGCATGACGCCGACGTTGAAATCCCTGGAATCCCACGTAGCTTCGTAAATGTTGTTGAAGACATTCGTATTGAAAAACTTATTCAGCGTAAGTATCCTGGCCTTGTAGCATCATTTAAGCGTGGTTACAAGAAACTAGACGAAGATGACTTTTTTGGTGCATCAAAGTATCCTGCAATCTCACCTCAATATGTAAATCTTATTGACCGTATTAACCTTAAGGCTAAGCTTCGAGATCTTATTCAAGTTCAGTTTTCTGCTGACGAGCAGCCTTTGGTTGATGAGGCTTTTGCCGTTGAGACTTGGCAAGATGTTTTGGATGTATGTCGTAAGCTATATGAATGGGCTAAAGACAATACACCCAAGTCTCCTTCCATACCTAATATCGATAATAAAATGGAAGCACAAATAAATGAAACTATGGACCCAACTGCTGAGCAAGGTGAACCAAATTCTTCTGAAAATTCAGATATGGATGATAGTCAAGAGAGTGGATCTCAGGCTATGGAATCAGGAGAGACTTCAAAAGAAGAAGACGATCAAAGTGCTGGAGACTCAGTACAGCCTGAGGGACAGAGTGATACAGAATCCAAAGATGACGAAACAACAGACAAAGGAGTAACTAAATCTGTTGCTAATGGTGAAGGTTCTAAAGGTACTGAAATCACATCTGAAACTGATGATGCACAACGTAGCAATGAACATAAGCTTATTGATCATAATCATAAAGGTAATGCCACATGTGTTGCTAATGGTTTTACTGATAAGCAAATCAAAGAAATGGTTATACCATATCACAAAATCAAAAAAGCTCGTCAAACAGACGATTATTATGAAAGTGACAACTTTAAGTCTTCATATGAAAACTTTCTTAATGACAATAAGAAAGTCGTACAAGTTATGGCTAAAGAATTTGAAATGCGTAAAGCAGCTTGGAGATCAAAGCGTACACAAACAGCTCGTTCAGGTACCCTTGATGTAAATAAGTTGTATGCTTACAAATATACAGACGATATCTTTAAGCGTATGGCTCTAACACCTGATGCTAAAAACCATGGTATGTTTATGATGGTTGATTATTCAGGTTCAATGCATCATATTATGAGGGATGTTCTCAAGCAAGTTTTAGTACTTACCATGTTTTGTAAGAAGGTCAATATCCCATTTCAAGTTTGGGGATTTACTTCTGCTAATGTTGATAGTGAGCCAAAAAGATCAAAAGCTCCTCATGCACATGTTGAACACAGAGATACAAGACTATATCAACTTCTAAGTTCTACATTCAATAAGGCAGAATTTGAAATAGCATTCAAGGCTTTATATAGAACTTCTTTCTATGCATACTACCATCATTACCTAGCTTTTTCAGAAGTAGAAAAGATGGGTGGTACACCATTAGATGAAATGCTAATTGCAGCTCCAACTCTAGTTGAAAGCTTTACTAAGCAAAATAATATTCAAAAGACAAACTTTATTCTTTTGACTGATGGATATGGTAGCCGAATTGATGTTGCCAGACATGAAAATGAATTTAGTAACGAATATGGCCATGGTGGTTATTCAATCAATATCAACGGTAGGTTAGTAACTACTAAAGATAAAGGTATATCACTAACTACAGCTTTATTGGAAAATCTTAAAAAGCAGTGTAACTCAGTTACAGGTTACTTCCTTGCTGGTAATCGTAGCGACTTTAACTCAGCCATGAGAGGTTCAAATGCTAACCATAACGAATTCTACAAAATACGTTCAGAGTTTTTGAAGAATAAGTTTGTAAGTTTTGATAACCATGATGGATATGACCGTTTCTTTATCCTACGTTGTGATGGAAGATCAGCAGATACAGAAACAACTGGCTTTGATGTTAAAGAAAATGCAAAGAAAGGTGATATTGCAAGAGCTTTTAAGAAGCACGCTAACTCAAAGAAAGCAAATAGGACTCTAGCAGTCAAGTTTGCAGAAATGGTAGCTTAAGTATGGAATCTGTCCGTAGCTCAGTTGGAATAGAGCAACGGCCTTCTAAGCCGTGGGTCGCAGGTTCGAGTCCTGCCGGACAGGCCAACTTAAAAAAAGTGAAAAAAAGTGAAAATAATCCTTTACAATTCACTAAAAGCGTGTTATAATATATATGTAAGATGGAAAAAGAACTAAATGATGGAGACTATATTATGAATAAACTTTCTTTCTCTCAACGGGCTATCATGGAAAAGGTAGCTGAACTTTATCCTAACAAGGAAGAGTTTCGTAAGCCCGAACTTAAAATTATTGCTGACCAATTGGGATGCACTCACAAGGACGTCGATAAGATCTTCGATGCTGGCACCAAAGTTCGCTATGGTGTATATAACCTTGCTGGGTTGGTTATTCCTTTTGAAGGCAAATCTAAACCTCAGGAGTCAAAGGTGCCTACAAACGTTCAATCAATTATGAACGATGAAATATTCGTACCTGAACTCGACAAGTACTTTGTACGTTGGGGTCATTTCAGCGACGTTGAGGCAATCATTGCTTCCGGCGCTTTTTATCCAACATACATTACTGGTCTATCTGGTAATGGTAAAACTATTATGGTTGAACAAGGATGTGCTAAAGCTAAACGCCAATACATTCGAGTTCAAATTACTCCTGAAACTGATGAAGATGATCTTATTGGTGGATTCAGGTTGGTCAATGGTGAAACCATTTTTGCCGAAGGTCCAGTCATTAAAGCTATGAAGAAAGGCGCAGTCCTTCTTATTGATGAGCTTGATCGTGGTTCTAATAAAATCATGTGTCTTCAAGGTGTACTTGAAGGTAAGCCAGTTCTTATCAAAAAGACTGGTGAAGTTGTAAAACCAGCCGATGGTTTCAACGTAATTGCTACAGCCAATACTAAAGGTAAAGGTTCAGATGATGGTAGGTTTATTGCAGCCAACATTATTGATGAAGCTTTCCTTGAAAGGTTTACAATTACAATGGAACAACCTTATCCTTCAGTTAACGTTGAAAAGAAAATTGTGTTAAAGCACATGGATAAGTTTGGCAAAACTGATGAAGACTTTGCTGAAACTCTTACCACTTGGTCAGAGACTATTCGCAAAACCTTCCTTGACGGTGGAATTGATGATCTCATTTCTACTCGTAGGCTTTGCCATATTGTACAAACATTCTCGATCTTTAAAGATCGTCGTAAATCAATCGAGCTATGTGTCAATAGGTTTGATGAAGATACAAAGGAAGCATTCCTTGACCTGTACGAAAAGGTAGATGCTACAGTAACTTCTACTCCATCACCACTTGATGAGCAGATGGGCAATCCTATGGAAAAGCTTGATGAACTAATTGAAGAGGTATCGTAATGACAGAATATAAATTCAATGAAGGCCCTCTAGTTTCAGAACTAAAAGCCTATATAGATAGTACCTATGAAGGTCACTATTCTAAAAACAAGTTTCAATCCACAGAGTTTATCATTGACTGTGGACATGGCATGGGCTTTGCACTTGGGAACGTTCTCAAGTATGCCCAACGCTATGGAAAGAAAGATGGTGCAAATCGTAAAGATCTTATGAAGATCTTACACTATGCAATTATTGCATTACATCAGCATGATATTGACCACCCTGAATGGGAGAACGGTCAAGCTGAAATGGATTTTGGTAATCAATACCAAGTAAATAATTATAAAGTGAAAGTGAGTCCTAAACTATGAAATTGTCTAATGAAACCCGTGATGTGCTGAAAAACTTTGCCGCCATCAATTCAAATATCGTATTCAATGGTGGAAACGAAATCAAAACTGTAGCAACTGCTAAGAATATTCTTGCCTTTGCTGATGTTAATGAACAGTTTCCATCAGAACAAATAGGGATCTATGATCTCAACGAGTTCCTCGGGGTCTTAAGCATGTTTGATGATCCAGAGTTGGCGTTTTCATCTGATTTTAAATCTGTTAAAATACAACAAGATCGAAAGTCAGTGAATTACTTCTTCTCTGATCCTTCCATCCTTACATCTCCATCTAAGACCATCAACATGCCAGACCCTGAGGTCACCATTACACTTACCGATAGTGATATGGCACAACTAAGGAAAGCAGCATCTGCTCTTGGAGTAACGGATGTAGTAGTTACTGCTAATCCTGGTGATAATGCTATCACTGTTCGAGTAACAGATGTGGAAGATGCTACTGCCAATAACTTTGAACTTAAGGTTGATGGGCCTGCAGCAACTGTACCATATCGATTTGTATTCAGCGTAGGTAATTTTAAGATTGTGCCTGGTGATTATACCATTCAAATCTCATCTAAGCTGATCTCAAAGTGGCAACACACTACTCAGCCACTGCATTACTTTATTGCTCTTGAAACGAGCTCAAACTATGGAGGTTAAATGACATTAGTCAGTGAAAGTGATAGACTAGTTGTAATGATGGAAGAGATTGCTTATGCTAAATCTCAACTTCAACCAGAAGATACTGGTCACATCCATACATCTATTGCATGGATGGAACACAGAGTAAAAACAATTAAGGAGAAACTTGATGACGGAGTCGACATCACAGGCTACTACGACAACGCCTAGTCTAAATATTGGTGATTTGCAATCAATAATTAAAATCATTGATGCTTGTTCAGAACGTGGAGCATTTAGAGGAAATGAAATGGCTTCGGTTGGAGCTGTTAGAGACAGGATTGCGGCATTTGCAGAAGCTAATGCACCAAAGCCAGAAGAAATTAATGAAGATGGAACAGTTCCACCTGGCTATCCTGCTCATGATGAAGATGAAATTGATATACCTGATAATCCAGAAAATACTGATTAAGGGTTTACAAACACACAAAAGTGTGTTATAATATATGTATGATTTTGTTATGGAGAAATTGAATGGATGACTTCCTCTGGGTCGAAAAATATCGGCCTAAAACTATTAACGACGTAATCTTGCCGAAGGACCTAAAAATGTTCTTCCATAAAATCGTCGAATCTGGCGAACTGCCAAATATGCTGTTTACAGGAACAGCTGGTCTCGGTAAGACCACGGTTGCTAAGGCTCTATGTAATGAGCTTAACCTCGATTGGATCCTAATCAACGGGTCAGAGGAAGGCAATATTGATACCTTGCGTGGCAAGATCAAGCAGTTCGCATCATCTGTTTCATTACAAGGTGGTTACAAGGTTGTGATCCTTGATGAAGCAGACTACCTGAACCCACAGTCAACACAACCTGCTCTTCGTGCTTTCATTGAAGAGTTTGCCAATAACTGTCGGTTCATTCTTACTTGTAATTTTAAAAATCGTATTATTGAACCACTACATTCTAGGTGCGGTATATATGAGTTCAATACTACTAAAAAGGATATGGCAATCCTTTGCGGTGAGTTTATGCAACGTGCTAAGTCTATCTTAGATGAAAACAAAGTTGAATACGAAGAAAAGATACTTGCCGATCTTATTATGAAACATGCACCTGATTGGAGGAGGGTTTTAAATGAATTACAAAAAGGTTCTGTTCTGGGGATTCGCTCTGGGTCTACTTACAATATGGGTGGACATGAACTTTTTCCAGATCTATTACGGGAATTAAAAGCAAAAGACTTTAAGAAGATGCGTGCTTGGGTAGCCAACAATATGGATATTGAAAGTGCTGCTATCTTCCGTGGTCTTTATGATAATATGAATGACCATGTTAAACCTCAGTCAATACCACAATTGGTACTCATACTTGCTGAATACCAATACAAAAATGCCTTTGTTGCTGACCATGAACTCAACACTGTTGCTTGTATGACTGAAATCATGGCTAACGTGGAGTTTGTATGAAAATGAGATTGGCCTGGCGTATTTGGGCAAAAACAATTGGATCAAGAATAGGAGATAATTATGAAAGTGACATTGCAGCTATCTTGCGTACAGCATGGGTTCTTACTCATATGGTCGCTTGTTTTTTTATCATCGCTCATAATGGCGTAAAGCTAGGATGGTTTTGATGTTTAAGAAAAAAGATAATAGACCACATTGGGAAGTAATGTCAGACGATGGAATGAATAAGTTCCTGAAGTTCTGCATTGCTTGCGTATTTTTATACTTTGGCTACGAAACAATTGTAGCTATAATAGAAAGGTTTAGTTAATGTGGATAAAATGTGAAGATAATATGCCGAAGGTCGGGCAAAATGTATGGTACTTTTTTGATATGGTGGGAAGCCACCGTGGTACCTTTGACGGATACTATGTAGACGAAGAAGGTAAAGAGTGGAAAGGTATGCATATGTTTTCCTGTAGCTATGGATTCCTAACTGGTGATGTAACGCACTGGATGCCGGATCAGGAGGAAAAACCTAGTGACCCCGTTTGATTATCTAAACGCGATTAATACTTCAAAGCGAGACATCATGGTTGATGATCTCGCTGAGAAGGACTATAATTCTTTTATGGTCAATCGTGGCTTATCTTATTTCTATGACACAGTATTGTTAGCTAACGAAATGAATCGTCATCACCATATTGACAATCGCCTTAAATTTGATTTTCTTATAAATACAATTAGGAAACAAAAGCGTTTCAGTAAGTGGTTGAAAGCAGCTAAGATCGACGATATACAGTTGATCAAAGAATACTATGGTTACAGCAACGAAAAAGCCCGCCAAGCTCTCACCTTACTAAATGATGCGCAACTTGAAGAACTGAGAAAAAAGGTGTACAAAGGTGGAAAATCAAAGTAATGAAATTAAGGAGTGGACTCCAGCTATGATGCTGGAAGTAACTCTTAATGAGCCGGACGACTTCCTTAAAGTACGTGAAACGCTTACACGTATTGGAGTTGCATCCCGCAAAGACAATATTCTATATCAGTCATGTCACATTCTACATAAACAAGGCAGATATTTTATAACTCATTTTAAAGAACTTTTTTTGTTAGATGGCAAACCGTCTAACCTATTAGAAAATGATCTTGAAAGAAGAAACACTGTAGCAACATTGTTATCTGACTGGGGACTTATTACTATTGTAAATAACGATCAAGCAAGTAACAAAGCTCCATTAAGGCAAATCAAAATCATTTCTTATAAGGATAAAGACAAATGGCAATTGTGTCCAAAGTATAATATTGGAACAAATAAGTAATGCCATGGCCACACAAGAATAGACCTCCAAAAGGGAGAAGAAAGAAAGGCTCTAACAAAAGAAAAAATGCGAGAAAGAATCGCAAAAAATAATTTGCTTTGCCCCTTTACATTTGGGAAAAAAGTATTATATATATAGTATAGG
>VTLG01004631.1_pt1 | contig 16681 bp, 26 predicted proteins | sample 4694571 | NCBI WGS metagenome assembly VTLG01 (sample SAMN12604809, study PRJNA352737) | marine metagenome | biome: ENVO:00000447; feature: ENVO:00000209|ENVO:00000569|ENVO:01000036; material: ENVO:00002151; isolation source: viral sequences binned using virsorter ...
ATGCACTACCACCCTATCACCTTGGTACTCATAGGTAGGGTGTGGATTTTCTTCAGCGTCCCATGTGGTATTCTCTATATGTTCTAATAGCTTATTAAACTCAGCTAAACTTATCACTAAACTACCAGACTTTCTACTCTTATACTTTTCATATAATTCTATTACGTTCGACACAATGCCTCTCTTAGATGATACATCAATTGACGGTTATCTAATTTCATGTAGTGGCAATCGTTAACCATACGGCTAAATGTTTTCATTGGTCTGTTATAATATGCTGCGCTGCTCTTGTCTGGTTCTCCCTCATTCCACCCACTTGAAACATCAAAAAGATCCACAATATAGCAACTGCAATTATTACCAGTGGTTGGGTCCACATTCTTAGCCATAGCAAATGCTTTTTCCATAACCATCGGGAAAGTAATCGCTGAACCCACACAGATAAAAACGGCATCTTGTATTCCTTTCATCGTTTGAGCCAAGTTAAGAAAATCAATATAAGAGGCTTGACCTATTCTTGCACCATCACAGTCCGGATGCTCGTAGATAATATCGTGACCGATACTTGTACACACGCTTAAAGGTACATCTCTTTTGTAACAATGCCACGCTAAACTTACACAACTACCAGGCCAGATTGATGACCTATCTCTTTCAATATCTATGTATCTGCCTATAGCTCTTCCGTAACCAAGGTAACCATAAAGGTTAATAGCTTTGTTTATGTGTTCGCCTGTTTCCCATAGGCCAAAGGTACCGTTAGCTAAATTCTCTCTAACGTCTTCTTCTGTTTTACCGTGATATCCAAATTCAAAATCGTGTATGGTAGAGGCACCATTAGTGACTACATGGGTTATGTAGTTATGCGTCATTAGGTCTATCAGATGTCGGTGGCATTTATTTTTTATGAAGTGGCCGCCAAAACCTATGATTACTTTTTGCTTTTCTTTTATTTCGGTTGCTAATTTATTAACGAATGTAAGTTGGTCTTGCTGTTTAATCTCTGGTATTCTGCCCATTGGATTGTACGAAGTTTTAGATTGTCGCTCATCCAATTTTCGTATTGTTAATCTGTCTCTATCAAATTGCATTGTATACCTTTTAAAATATCAGCCACCATATTAGTGCGCCAAAAGCCGCTAGCCCTATAGTTAGCAAGGTGGCAATACCAACATACACTAAGATGGGCAGTAACCAATTTTCTAAGTTTGGGTCAGTAATCTCACCCGGCTTTCTAAATACTTCTTCATTCATTTGGAGTAGCCCTTAAAAGAGGGAAGCGACCGAAGCCGCTTCCCGATTTACTACTTTTAAAAAACTGAGTTAATGCAATTAACTACCGCATTGTCACGAATAGTGGTCAAGGATGACCAATCAGCATGAACGAGTTTCTGGTTATTGTTTTCTATCCTCTCTTTAATTACAAGATCTTGAACACCAAGTCCAAAAGTATCAGCAACGTAAAGCATCAACTCCTTACTAGAGGCGGTGGCTCGTTCATAGTTAGGACACATTTTTGTAAACCCCTCGTAAGACTCATTAATAGTAAGATTAGCTACGTTGTTCATTATGTCAAGACTATATCGAGAATCTTTACCCAAAGAGGCGAAAGAAATATTAAAATCAAAATTTCTCCCCCCTATTTTATTACTAGAAGATATCTTAGAAACAGGTGCCTTTGGCGTATAATTTTTCTTCTTTCTATCATCTGCTGTATCAACGCATTTTATTTTTCTAACTGATGCATTAGCGTTCTTATTTATAGTATATTGTCCAGCACATCCATAATTGGTCAAAGTCTGGCCAATATAAACCCCTGCTGCTTTACACATTTTTTCAAGATTTGACACCAACTTTGCCGACATAGCTACAGTTTTAGTAGCAGAATGATTTTGCCGGTTCCACTGTTCAATTTTATCAATCATACTCTTAAATTGAGGATGACCACCAATTGCTTTCATTATCTCTTGCGTTTGCTTAACATCCAAATTTAAATCATTTTTTATTTGGGTAGGCTTAAACTCATCACAATTAATAATGATAAAGATGTTTCTAAGATGCATGGCAGTGGTTGATTTAAGTTTAGATTTAGTAGCATCATCAAATAAATAGTTATAAATCTTATCACTCCCTCTTTCTTTAGTGTCCGTGTGAATAATACCAAATCTTGCCAGTTTAATCCAAGGCGCGCCCCAAGAGCTTGGGTTTGTCATTGTCGTGTCGGGGTCCGATAGCCTAATCCTTACACTGGCAGTGGCACCGTTAAGTGTAATATTAAAAGACTCATCAAAACCCTTAACGGCCACAACCCTATCAATAGGCTCAAGTGCTTCCGATCCACCCTTATAGCCCTCTCCACACGTATAAATTTTTACGGCGGGATGCTCTTTCAATTTACCGGCAAACTTCTCCGATATCTCTGCACGAATTTCGCTGGCCATTTTTTGTGATGGATTCCATAATTTGGTAATTGTTTGCCTAAAAAAAGAAGATCCATCCCAATCTTCAGTTTCAAACGGTGGTTTGTAATCTACCCTATCTTCAAAAGAATCTTCATCTACTACCACTTTGCATTGCTTGCCCTTTCCATCACTCCATTCATAGATATGCTTTCCACCTAACTTAGCATTGGCCTCTTTCGCACCAACGCCCGCAGTACCTACAAACTTTTTTGTAGAGTTAAATTTATTATCCCCACGATATTTAAGGAAAGTATCGAAAAAATCTTTGCTACTATCTGTATTAAATCCAGGCCCATTATCATAAATGATAATAGAAGACGTAGTGCCTCCCTTCTGTTGCCCGTAAAGATGTAAATCTATTTCCATCCCATCGTTATCTGTTGATGCATCATAAACATTCATTATATGTTCACTAAAAACATCAAGATTTGTAAGGCTACTTTCTTTGCCACTAAAAAACACTCTCGGAATGTGTACAAGGCTGGTTGCCTCTCCACCGTTGGTTGACTCTGCTACCTTCTCAACAACCTTTTTCAGTTGCTGCATAATTTCGAGTTGTTGATCCGAACTAATATCATTTGTAACTAATTCGGACAAACTGTTTGGTAATGATGTTGTCATGGACATCTCCTTGGTTAATAGGTATAAAGGAAATTAATTTACTTCCTTTCATCATCTGTGTTATACTATATAATAATAATAAATAGCAGTTTAATAAACCAAAGGAAACAAATTAACCTCCTTTAGACCCTTAATGATAAAAATATAAAAAAAAGGTATAAAATAAAACCTACCTTTATTCGCTGCTGTAATCACAAATTTATTCATATTTAAACGAACCACTTGGCCTAATATAACCATAAGCTGTTAAGGTAGATGGATCGGGATCAGATAAGTTAGGTTTGACATAACGCTCGTATTCATTTATACTTATCATAATCATTTGATCATTACCTGTCTTCTCTTTAGCTTCTACGGCACCTTCGTACCTTTCTTCCAGTGTCATACTCATCATAATGACCTAATCCTTTTCTTTATGCTTTCCAAATCTTTTATGAGATTTACTTTCAATTCCTTCTTAGACTGTTTGGTAGTATTGTCTAAATAAAACCCCACCCTTTTTTCCATATCAGCCAGTGACCTACACAAGATGCTACCCACATAATAGCCACTCTTATCATCTTCATCCTGTTGGGCCTTGTAATAAGAATAAAGATCAAAGTCTTCTACCTTTGGAGTATACTCTTCCAACTTTTTAATGTTGGTATGGTGATTGGGAATTGGTGGTGATGCTTTAGGCTTTACTTTGGGTTTTGCTTTTGCTGCAGTTTGCTTTGGAGCATTCTCTGCTAGCTTTTTTACGTTCTCATCGAATGTTTCTTGTGTTGACTTTTTCTTACGAGCCATCATAAACCTTTCATATTAAGAAGTTATACATATAATATAAGCAATTATCTTTCATATGTCAAGGCTTTTTATGGTCTTTTTTTACCTTTAGCGTAATGTTTTTTTCTCTTCTCTTCGGCCTCTTCTATCTTCTGCGCTTTAGATTCTTCAATCCTTTTAGATCTTTGCGTTCTGTGATGTATAAATGATACCTCTTTCTCAATACGAGTTGCTTTGCTGTTTATAATTCCAATTATCACAATATTAATAATGGCAAAAACCATATTGCCCATTAAAAGTCCCATCATATAATCGTCTAACACTCTGGCATCTCCCAAAAGCTTCTATAGTCTAAATTGTCATTGTCTTTTTGTGCGCAAACAAATAAACCTTTTACCTTTGGTTTTCGTTGATTTCTACAACCAAATTTGGCCGTACATAAGTCATCTTTGTTTCTATAGGGGCAACGAAATTTGCTTTGAGCCATTGCCACATCATTCATAGGCTCCATTACTTCAGCCAACATAGCTAAGGATTTTCTATACCGCTCTTGTATATATTTATCCTTCTCGTTCATATTAAATATTCATATTTTTACCAGCGATGTAAGTCTTCACAAAATTAGCAAGATTATTATCGTTAAAGTCCTCATAATGATCAGAGCATGCTTTCATTATTGCCATCTCTAATATCTTATCATGTTGTCTTTTAAACTTCTTTCTACCGGTATATCGAATGTGACTCATGTAAGTATTAAATTCCAAATTAAAATCTTCCTTCTTCAAATCCATTAGATATGCATACTGATCTACTACAGCAGTAAGAAAACTAAACCTGCTTTCTCTCACAAATTTAGTTCTCTTATCTGCCATATCTCTAGTGGCTCTTGTCTGATGGTAATCTCTATTTCTATAAGTTTCACCCATTAGATTCTCTTGCCTTTTTCTGACGTATCATTTCCATCTTCGCCTCGGTAGCTTCATAAAACCTCTTAATATAACTATCATAATAAGGATGTTTTTCTTCCAGCTCATCAGCATAGCACTTCCACTTTATAACTTTTGCCTCACACTTAGTGCAGTAAAAATTTACTATCATCTTTAAGGTGTTGGCGTGACAATTAGGGCAAATGTAATGGTTATTCTTAATAAAGGATAACTTATTGAAAGGTATTTTATTGATAGTTAATACCTCAATATCTCCATACTTTAGATTAGGATCAATCTTTATTGATGGGCGATAATCATCATTGTTGTTACCAATTTTGTCGGCTCTATCTAAATTAATTGGCATTATAATTCCTCTACCACATCCACACTTCGTAACCTAACAGACACTATTTTACCATCGACTTTTTTGAGATGATACCAACCAGACCAATCGGGGTTTGCACCTTGCGTAGAAATAGTTTCTACCATTTCCTCAACAAACTTATCTCTGGTAATAGGTGAGACAATATCTATAGTGCTACCCATCGCCTGTATCCTTAATAGATGCCCGTCAATAACAGGCTTCTTTTTAGGTGTGGTTTTTCTTTTGGTTTTAGGTTTGGGCGATTCTTCTTCATCACCATACATTCCCTCTGACATTATACCTCATCTTGATCAAGTAAATGCTTCCTAGTGATATTGTCATTACCCATCAACCACTCAATTACTTCAAAATTCTTCTTAATAAGCTGCACAACTTGTAGCCTTTCAATTAGCGAATTGATTTTAGATTGTGCTTTATCAGTATCTAGAAAAACACTGTCGGCATTCAATACATCCAACCTATTCTCTAGCTCTCGCTCCAACGCAATTACATCTACAATCTTTCTCATTTATTTTTACCTTTCTGTTCCTTACGGCAACCTTCGCATAAGTATTTGTTTAGTTTATCGTCCAATTCAGTTTCTTCTTTGGTTGTTCTACCACATAGCTCACAATAATATTCTTGTTGCACATACTCATCGGCTTTTTTATTATCGGGTGCAAACCCACCTAACTTTCTATCCAACGTCATGTAATCAATTCCTTAAATAAATCATCTTTTTTTAGCTTTCCAAGCGCTCGTTTCTCAGCCTTCTGTATACCCATTGCAGTATAGCCTGTTAAGGCACTTATTTCAGATAGGGTTTTTGGTTCGCCACCTTCCAACCCAAACCTGTACCTTATTGCTGTTAGTTCTATTTCGGTTAACGATGAATTATCTAATGCAAAAGAAATATGATCTTTCAAGTCTTGATTCTCTTTTATATGCAAATCAACTGAGCTTAAAGAGGAGCGTAACTCTATGTTATCGCTCTTACCTTCTTTGTCACCAGAATTAACTTGACTATCTAAACTTACTTCAAATTGGGGCATCATCTTTTTATGTTTTTTAGTAGCACGTTGCCGTTGACTCATTGCATGGGCATGGCCACTAAGGCTGGCATACATATCATCATCTTTAGCTTCCTTTATATAGTCGTTGATTTTATTCCAAGGAATATGCACATTACGATTTTCATAAAGAGTACTTAACACTTCAGCCTTTACCCAATGTCGAGCATAGGTTGAAGGTTTCGTACCCTTACCTTCTCTGTACTTATCAATACCTCTAATTAAGCCATAAAGACCAGCACTTTTCAACTCACTGTATTGCATCAAATGTCGATAGTCTTTGATAACGTGTTCCACCACCCACATATTTTCTTCAATCATTTTGTCACGTTCTTGTTTAGTCAACCATTATCTCCTTTAGGTTTTATCCACATATCTATGACATTTTGCCATAATCGTTCTTTAGTTATTGGCTTTTCGCATTCAATACATATAACCTCTCCATATTGATCATACATTTTTGCCGAAGCGCCTGGCATACACATACAATATTTTTTCTTTTTATACGGCACCTTCTTTCTCCATGTGGTCGGGGTGGTTCGATTTGAACGAACAACTTCCGCGCCCCAAACGCGGCGCGCTACCGGATTACGCTACACCCCGATATAAATGGTACTGGCGACAGGAATCGAACCTGTGTTTTCAGCTCCAGCTACGATTAAAAGCTTAGAAGGCTTCCTCGGCTACGCCAGCATACATTTCTTACTCTATCAACCCACCATATATTGCATCGTATCTTTTTTCTTCTTCTTTAGTGCTGCGCCGTTCATACTCAAACTCTAACTTCATTTGAATAGGTTCACACCATAGTTGATACCACTTCACAAACTTTTCATCCAACCGATAACAACTGGTTGAGTTTTCGGTGCTTTGTATGTGCCAATACCCATCTTGATTGAGCATGTTCTTACGCTCTAATTGAGAGTTTTTATCTTCCAACTCTTCAATACGATCATTCATCCTCTCATACTCAGCCCACTCATTAGAAGACATTGATTCTAACGCCTTCAAATCTTTCATCAAACTAGGAGCAACTATTGACCACCACTTCTTTTGAACCCTATACCAAGCACCTTCGGTAAAAGGATTACGAAACCATTTCATTAAAAACCTTTCTTCCAAAGCGTCTTCTTATCGCCTATCTTAATGAGGAATCCAGTTAAAATAAACCACCCTATAAATAATATAGATAATATAATTATTCTCCACATAATAATATAACACTTTCTCTTTTATTTGTCAAGCCTTTATATTCTAATTCTTCATCGGTCATATTTTCAATGGCAGTAATCATTGTTGTTCGTTGTTCTCTAGTTAGCGTTTTTACATCAGCAACAAAGGTTCGTATCAAAAACAATACACTCTGTATAATAGGAAACCCTTGTAGTACTTGCCGTTCAATTCGCAGATAAACATTACCTGTATCAAAATCCTTACCAATATTTTTAGTAGGATGTTGGTTCAATACTAACGTGTCGGTTAACCCCCAATTATAACGTAAAAACGGACCTTTATTGAGGCAAGCATTCCATATCTGCTTATAATTGGTATCATTCATCCCTGGCACCTTTGAATGAATCTGAGCCATATTCATACCCATTTTTTCCTCTACACTCCACCATGACGGTAAACAAACATGAGAGGTTACTAGCTCATCGTTTTGCATCACACAAACATCTTCTTGTATTTGTGAACAAAGCGCATCAAATAATGTAGCATAAGGTTTAGGGTATGCACACCCACTGCATTGTTTAGCGCAAGTACACACAGGGCTTTTTAATATTTGCACAACCTTAAGCTTCTCATCAGCCCAAACAGCTTCCCCTGTAATTTCATTATCTAGAACATAATGCTCTCCTTCGTTTCTAAAACTTATATGTTTATATTCTTTTGATAATTGTTCAGCCATCCACATAGTAATCGTCTTCATTAGAAAATCTTGATTGCCTTTGTGAATATCAGCAAACGCTGTTTTGTTGGTAGTTTCTCTTTCCTTATAATACTTTCCTAAGTTTTCTAAACGTGCATCTTCCTTTTCATTTTTATATAGTGGTAGCATCTCATCAATAATAAAATGCTTTTCATCTTTTAATTTATTAAGACCTGGTTTGACGTTATACTCAGTAGGAATATAAGGAAGATTGCTCATATCAGACGCTTGTCTCCATTCTTAATGCGAGTGCGAGAACGCTGACAGTAATCAACCGACATTTCAAATCCAATATACTGCCTTTCAAGATACTTAGCAGTAACACAGGTTGTACCTAAACCACTGAAAGGATCAAACACTACATCATCTTTATAACTAAGCATTTGAATCAACCGTTTGGGCAACTCTACCGGAAACATAGCATTTAGTCCCATCTTCTTCTGCCTTGTTTCTGGTGCAAACGTCCACATCCCCCATGAGTTATGAATAAACTCATCACGGCTCACCGTAATTTTATCTTTATCACCTACCTTCTTTTTTTGATCCTTAGCGAAGATAAGAATAAATTCAAAAGACGATGGAAAGCTTGGGCAAGAGGGTGACATATAACTACCCCATGCTGTTCTATTACCTGTTGTATTTTTATTCCAAATAATAGTAGCCATCATAATGTAGCCTAACTCTCTAGTCATAAACTGAATAATATCAGAGTGAGTAGGTACGGAACCATTACGACCATCACCAATATTGATGCAAACCCTACCACCAGTTACCATCTTGGCTTTTACATTGCCAAAGATGCGTTCCAACCATGCAACGTAATCACTATGTGATTTATTATCTTGGTATAAGTCGTAAGGGTTTTTATGTTTAGCGTTATAACCTAAGTCAACATTATAAGGTGGCGATGTAACGAGCAAATCAATAGAGTTATCGTCTAACTCCTGTATCAATTGTTCTGAATCCCCACAAGTAACTTCATTTATAAATCTATCGTTCACAATAACTCCTTAACATTTTAGGTGATTTTATAACTTCTGCTATACATGCATCATATTCTATTGGAGACTGATCTATTATCCAACTATCATACTCAAGCCAGTTGTGCCGCTTATATTGAATACCATGCTCCTTTTGTCTAGCGTGTTGTAGTTCGTGACTAAGTAAGGTTAATAAGTAAGAATGAAAAAACCTATGAGTTCGTGGCCAGTTGGGTATTTTCCAACTCCTACATTCTGTTGACGCTTTTACCGATCTATTCTTTGCTTGGTAAAGGTGATGATACGATAAACTTATTTTATGAAAATGACCTTTATTCTTTTTTACATCATCTAATATGTTATCCTTTATAAGTGAAGGTAACTTATCGTATGATTTATATGATATACACCTATGTAGCCCATGTGCTAGATGTAATTTCTTATCTATGTAAATAAAAATAGGCACATTAATAGTAGAGTAATGTTTACGTATACACTTTTTAAGATGTTGTTCATCTATTTTTAGTTCTGAATATTGTTCTATGTTAGATACTATCTTCATCTAAGTAGTGTCCTTACAACCTGCGGTATTAAAATAATAATGAAATAAGACACAGACAATAAAAACATTAGCATCATCCATTTAGGGTAATCGTCAAAGGGGCTTTTCATTTTATAGTAAGGTTGGTTTTTCCCCTAAAAGGATAGAGAGCGCAATTATATGATTCGCATTCTCTAGGGTGTGTTTGCCATCCTAAGCATTCTGTACAAAACGCTTTGATAGCAGTTGCGCGAGTTAAACTAACTTCTTTCAAGCCACCGTTCTTCTTTCTTACTTTGTGTTTTGTTGCCATACGTTATATATCTCCTAATAAAGTAAAAATGGTGGGAAGAGCAGGATTTGAACCTGCGAAGGCATGAGCCAACAGATTTACAGTCTGTCCCGTTTGACCGCTTCGGTATCTTCCCATAAATTAACATACTACTAATATACGAAATTATTGAGGGTTTGTCAAGCTATTTATGAAAATAGTTAATTCACCTTTGGTTAGGCTCTCCGGCCCAACCGTGTCGTGAATATTAAACTCATGTTTATTAACAGATTCGGCTACTTCTTGCGGATTATCCACCCATAAAAAATAATTAGCTGGAATGTTTCGTTCCTCAATTTTATCCGTATAGGCGGTACCTGCTGCACCACCTACTCTACGAATTACTAAGTAAGCACTATCTCTTTTTACATATGAAAAACCAACAGGCTCTATTTTTTTTACACTAACATCTCTCTCTTCTTCTCTTCGCTCCCATACTTGAAAAACACAAGGAGCAAAGTAGTCTTCACCTTTAAAAATAAAACAAGCTTCTTCAAATAAGTCTATATCTTTAACGAGCCAAAAGTTCTTATTTATTTTTCGTTGAAGAGATTCCTTACGAAAAGATCTAGGAAGAATGAACGCTATAGTATCAGCAAACTCTGCACCTTTATTAATAAACTTAATAGCTTTGTTACCAATTCTTCCAAATGGTGGATTGCCAATAACTAGAATCTTGTTTTCTTCTTTCATCTTATTAAAGAGAAAATCGTCTTCTAAAAAATTGCCCTTCATTATATCTGGATGTTCAGGCGATATATCTATGGCAACACAATCATCTATTTTAGAAGACCAACTACCTGTACCTGCTGATGGCTCTACCACCACATCATATTCTTCCAGTGTTATTTCATTTAGAAGATTATCCACCACAGAAGGTTTGGTGTAGAATCTATCAAGATCGTCTTTGTTAAGAAACTTAGATGTAGGTTTAGCCAAGATTAAAATATTCCTTTAGGTTTTTATAAGTAATTCCACACTGTATTCGCTTTTGTTTCTTATGATCCCTTTTAAAACGAGGTTGAAAAATCGAATCACCCCACAACATCTTATACTCTAATCGAAATTTTTTCCATTTTTCATCATCTGAATAGTCATTACTAATAGAATCCATTTCTATTTTTGCTACTTTAAATGTCTCTATATCTCCTATCAATTTCTGCCACTCAGATTTCCTTATTATAATCGTATACTCTTCTATAATATTTGTCTTCTCACCTTCCCAAAAACCTACTCGTAAAACCCAATCTTCATCAATAGATGCCATGCGAAAAATATCACCACAATCTATGGACGCACCTTTTTGAATACACTTAATGGAAACGGGCATTTTAAGTCTAGTATCATATCCATCCCATTTAGCTGTATATTCATCACCATTACTTGTCCACCAAGGAAAATCTACGAAACATTTTTGCTCGTATAAAAAACCATGTTCTTGACGTGCAGCCATTTTAAACCCCTAATAAAAGAGAAAACCTCTAAAAATTTCTTATACTATAATATACGAAATAATTAGAGGTTTGTCAAGGCTTTTTTTAATCTTTTTTTACCACCCTAAGTGGTTGTTTTTATTGAAGTTAGGCCGCCACCTTCGGTAATAGGAAGATATTTCCGTTGGCATACCTAAATGGAGAGTCAAATTCTTGATCCCACACCCCCATATCAGTGCCGGTATACTCCCACAATTTTTCTTCTCTCTTAATATAACCAAACCAGTCGTATTTGTCAAGGTTATTCTTTACATAGGTATCCAACTCATTATGGTATCGGGTTCCCCATGTAACCATAAAGCTATTTGACTCGTTTGTGATTTTGTCTAAAATACGAATAGCTTTCTCTGTATCAATATCAGTGTTGTCATAGTCTTCTTTACCAATATGCTCAATGGTTGAAAGACACAGCACATTTTGCCCAGTAAAATCGCAGCTTTCTGCATCTACATTTTCAATTACTCCAGCCGGACAATCAGCCGAAAACAAATCAACAATTCTATGTTCTGCATATCCATAGTGCGGCATAACTGCACCAACTTCAGTAAGGTTATCGTGACCAACCTTTTCCATGTATCGAAGACCGAGCGCTAGCTCAATACATCTTTCATTAATCATGGTGGTATTTACGGGATCATCAAAATATTCATCAACCGTCAACTCTTTATTTATCATTCACACTTATCCTTGTTATAATGTTTTCGCCACTAATTCTTATGACCGGAATTGATTCTTCATTTCCATAAGTAGTAGAAGCGTATGCTGTGGTAGACCCTAGTAATTTTATATTAATACCTTCTACGCTAAATCTAAACTTTCCATGCTGCCATGTTAATAATTTTCCATTGCTTACTTTTGTTCTATCGCCAGGAAATCTAACTGTCTTCTTACCACTATCTTGTATAACTATAGTGCTGCCTTTTATATCAACAATTCTACTATTTGTTTTATCTATTGACCAACCAACTCTATGTCTCCAAATAACCCACCAATCCCAAATGGTTTCAGTAAAGAAATGATTATTAGGTGAACGCCACTTCAAAGGTCTTGCCATTACTTTTTTATACGTAGGCATTCCACTACCTTTTATTAACCAATCATTTTGATGAGCAATTAAAATTTCATCACCATGTGGATGTTGATGTAATGAAAAGGGGTTTTGACGATGGTTCTTTATAACTACCCACTCACTTCCTCTTTGTATGGTCATGTCTTCATAATAGAAAACTCCATTTTCACTAGTAGGTGTTACTTTTTCATACCATCCATCACCAATAACAGCCATAACTCCATCCGTATCAGAAATTAATTGCTGCCATAGTTTTACTTTCTCAAGATTGTATACAATATGATTCCAAGCAGAACGTAATATAATGTTTTCGCTTTCGCCATATGCTTCTTGAAACATACTATGTACACGATCAAAACAATCGGTAACATATTTAGAATAATGTGCGCCTTCTGTAAAAGCTCCATCTTTTACTGTGCGACTAAACGCTTCATCTAGTGTAACTAAATTCTTTTCTTCAATTTTACCAGTCAACGCTTCTATTGCGCATAACCCTACATAGTGAGAAATACTTTTATTAGAACATAAGGGCATCGTATCATGTAGCTGTCTGTATGCTGTCTGATAGTCATCTAATTCTTTAAGGTGAGTAGCCCAACCACCAGCTTCTTTCATTTGACACGCAACTTCTAATGCCAAACGATGTGTCCAAATAGCGTTCCAATGAAATCTAAACTTAGGAAAAATCTTGCGAGGCACCCATTGTTTTAAAGGGAATAACGAATGTACGGCTATTCTGTTTTTAACTAAAGAGTGGTATTGTTCGGCTGTTTTTGCAGTAGAGGGCATATTATTTCTCCAAAATAAAAAAGGGCAGCGACCCGAAAGCCGCTACCCCTCTGTGTAATAGGGAATACCCTATTTAATATCTCCGCCTAGTCTCTCTTAGTTAGAGGCTGGAGCGCCGATCACGTTGAGATCGGTGACCTGAATTTTACCATAATATTCCGGTCGTACCATCTGCTCAGCATAGCGAGTCATCGCACCCTTACGAGGCGTGAAATCATTCGGCTCAAAGATGGTCGGTGTAAACACCAGCGGCACATAAGGAGCATAGACAAAACCTGCGTCTAAGAACCCAGCACCCTTATAACCCACAAGGATCTGATTAACAGGGAAATACGGATCTTTATAGACCGTAAATCTATTGGTGAGAGTACCAATCTTTTCAACACCGAGCGAATACTGAACCTCAGTAGGATCAAATGTCGCATTCGGCTTGAAGTACGCGATGGCTTCGATAATCGTAGCAACATCGGGAGAAGTAACGAGCCAGTTGGCACCACTTCTCAAGTTACGCTTGTGGATTTCGTTGGAAACAGTAATAATCGTTTCCGCCAAAGTCTGATACCAATCCTGTTGAGTACCGGTAAAACCAACATTCTGCGAATAACCACCAGGAGAAGCAACAGTATTAATAACATCACCAGAAGCGGTGACATAACGACCAACACTACGCGACCAAGCGGCCTTCACAGCAGCACCACTTAATAGTGCGCCAAGAATTTCACGGTCAACTTCCGTAGCGATGATATCGGAAAGAATAGTTGTAAGTTCAACTTCAGCATCAATAGCATGATAAGCATTGATATCCTGTGCCAACTCAGGTGTCCATGTGGCTTTCAACTTACGTGTAACAGCCATAACAGGAACACTAGAAACAGCGATGTTAATTTCGGGGATAGCCGAAGTCGATTCAAAATCACCCAACTGAGAATCAGCGGGATTGTCGGTGGCGTTTGTCTGTGCAGGGCCAACGAGAACAGCAGCAGTTAGCGACTGATCAGCACCCCAAACAACATTAGGACCACCAGGATTAGCAGTACCACAAGTATTGGTATAAATCTGAATCTGCGCAGCGGTAAGAACCGTTAGCGTAGGATCAGTAACACCAAACCAAGAAGTAGCAGAAAGCGATTCGATAGCACGAAGCGCACGGAATGTTTCACCCTTGTTACCAGTTTCAGCTTCACCCGAAGAGGCGATGCGAATCTGATTCAAAGCCTTGAGGTCAGTAGCGCCAGAGCTAGACAGTGTAAAGTCATAACCCGAAACGGTAACATTACCCAACAACTCAGAAGTCGTTGTAACACCAGAGAAGGTAGGAGCCGCATTCGTAAGAATGAAGTTTCTACGCGAGTAACCAACACCGGCGAAGTTATAAAAACCACCCGAAGCAGTCTGTGCGCCAACACCGTCCAAACCCTTATTGCGATTCGGGCCAGCATTGTCAAGGTTACCATAAACACTACCACCAGCAGTACCACCACTCTTATTGCGATCATACTTGAAATCCAAGAAGAACAACAGACCAGACGGTAACGACATAGGCTGAACAGCAACAAGTTCCGAAGCTAACAACTGACCAAACACTCTACGAACGAGAGGGAAGGCGATCTTGTTATAGCCAGCAACATTGGCCGTCTGCGATTCTTCATTCAACATTTGATTGCGAAGTTCAACAGCCTGGTTTTCCAACAACTGAGCAACAACTTGGCTCTTGTTGTCGTCCAACTTACCTAACAGGCCAGTCCGACTCCACTTTTCCATAATAGTAGACAACTTAGCATTCCGATTAACAGGATTATACTCAGAAGTCATCTGTTCGACAATATTAGACATTATCTAAATCTCCCTTTTAGATTTAAAGACCAGCTAGCTGGGCCATGCGATCATACTGACCGTCATTCTGCTGCTTCTGTTCTTCAGAAATAACACTCTGTACATTAGGTCTTGCAACACGTTGCTTCTTAACACCACGATTAGCAGCATTGTAACCTTCAGCCAGCGCTCTATGTGTTCTCTTCACTTCACCAACGGTGCGAGCCTTATCAAAATGCTCAACAACTCTTTCCTTCTCACCCTTCGTCAAACTAACCTTACGCATCAAGTCAGATGCAGCAGCCAAACGAGCATTGAAAAGATTAACTTCATCAATTCTCTTCTTCAAGAAAGTAAGAGCTTTTTCATATCTACGATTTTCACGGCGAAGCTGACGATTTTCTTTAACCGAAGCTTCCATCTTCTTCATCATCATGCCACGTTCTTCGATATCTTCATCTTCATCAACGTCAACATCAACGTCTTCGTCATCACCTTCTAAGGCGGCTTCGTAATCACGATGACTACGAGATTCATCGCCCTTATTACCACCGTAATCTTCATCTTCATCTTCAATGATTTCTAATACTTCATCAATATCGTCATCATCTTCTTCATCATCATCATCGTCAATATCAATATCAATATCGACATTATCATCTTCTTCTTCATCTTCATCTTCTAACGCAGCTTCATAGTCACGATCACTACGGGACTCGTCACCCTTGTTGCCACCATACTTCTGATCCTCATCCACACCAGCTTCGATAATTGCAGGGCCATCACCTTCGTCAGTAAGGTCATCGCCATCCAACTTTTCGATACCGGAGGGGTCGTACTGAATATTAAGATCGGCACCCTTGGGGTTGCCAGTCTCTTCAATCTTTTCACCAATCGCCTCTGTAACAGCAGCCTTGAGATTAGTGCTCATTGCATTTACCAAAACACTCTTGGCATTTTCATAAGCAGCTTCCTTCATGGCTTCAGCCTGTTCAACGGCTTCCTGTACAATGTCTTTTGCCATGTTACAGTTCTCCATAAATTAAATTAAAAAATTATTATTTTATTAGCATAAGCCAACTAAAATAAATATGTTTGATTATACGCAAAATACACGACACACTATTTTAACTCAGTGCCGTCAATCGCCTTTCTTCTTCGTTTCTTTGCTTTTTTGATTTCTGAGGGCTTCTGATAAAACTCTCTTCTTCTTAACTCTACGTAAAAATTCTCTCTCTTCAATTTCCTTTTTAACAACCTCAATGCGTGTTCTAAATCTTTTTGATCTCTTAACACAACACTTACACATCTTTTAGTACCATTGTTTATTGGCATTAGTCCTCGTTTCTAATCCTTTTCTATTCTAGACGGAACCCCATACTTATCATATTGCGCCCAAGCTAAGGCCCAAGGATTTGTCTTCTTTCGTTTACCTGTTTTTTTATCTACATATGTTTTTGGTATCTTGTCTTTACCTTTCTTTTGCGCCATATGTTTTTTGATACCTTTAACTTGGTGCTTTCTA
>VTLG01013385.1_pt1 | contig 16679 bp, 25 predicted proteins | sample 4694571 | NCBI WGS metagenome assembly VTLG01 (sample SAMN12604809, study PRJNA352737) | marine metagenome | biome: ENVO:00000447; feature: ENVO:00000209|ENVO:00000569|ENVO:01000036; material: ENVO:00002151; isolation source: viral sequences binned using virsorter ...
TTTTTTGGAACATAATGCTGAAAGAAATTCTGTTAAAAATGGCTACGCCTTTGACTTTGATGACGTTTTGCCTTGTGATCGGCCTAGCTCCACTGTACCTGATGGCTGGCCTGTTGACTCGCTTTTCCTCAATGCAATCTCACCAAACTGAATCCCGCCCTCAATCATTAAAATAGTTCGTGTTATTTCATCAAGTATTTTTTCAGCTTCAAGTTTCTTTTGTTTTTGAACATTGAGTTCAGCTTTCCACTCAACGATTTGTTTTTGTGTTTGTTCTTTCATTTTAAACAATAGTAAGAACCTCTCCTGAGTTGATAGTGACAGTCACGCCGCTATTTATGGTGATGGGGCCAGCCGCCATTGCGTTACAAGCTGCTCCAAATGTATCGCCTATTGTATAGTTTGTCGTTACTGTTTGAGCATTTTCAAAAAACACCTTATCACTTCCTCCTCCAGTAGCACCGCCGCCGCCGCCTCCGATTTCTTTTACAGTTCCACCATCATTTATATAAAATTTTTGATCAGAAGTATCTATTGCAACTTCGCCATTGACTATATCACTTGTTGTAGGTGTGCTAGTACCTCGTTTTAGCTTAATTACATTAGCCATTGGTCTTTACCTCCTATGGTCTAAAATGTGCCGCCCTCTACATCAAAACCAGAGGTTGCACCATCTTCCAAAAATGTAACCAAGTCACTCAATGCGACCTGTTTCATGGTGCCAGCATCATTACATACAAATCTATCTGCTGTTGCAAGTGTTGTTGAAGTTGCAGATGTTCCTCCGTCCATTAAATTTAATTCAGAAGTTGTAGCTGTAACACCGTCCATGATATTAAGTTCTGATGTAGTGGCCGTAACTCCGTCCATGATATTGAGTTCTGAGGCTGTTGCTGTGACTCCGTCTAAAATATTTAATTCAGAGGTTGTAACTGTTGCTCCATCAAGAATTGCTACTTCTGTTCCTGACAAGTCAGCTAGTGCATCTGCTGTACCACTAGCCATTGTTGCTAATTCCGTAAGTTGAGCATCAGAGGCTTGTTTGGCATCTAACTGAGTTTGAATATTTGATGTAACTCCATCTGTATGATTTAACTCAGTGGTTGTGGCAGTTACACCATCTAATAAATTTATTTCTGTAGTTGTAGCGGTAACACCGTCCATAATATTCAACTCAGTGGCTGTTGCGGTCACGCCATCTAAGATATTCAATTCAGAAGTCGTTACTGTAGCTCCATCAAGGATCTGTATTTCTGTTGATGTAAGTGCAGCTAAAGCAGCAGAACCACCAGATTGACAACCAGATAAATTATCTAAATCAGCATCATAAGCTTGCACATTTGAGCCAATCGCTAAACCTAATGCAGTCCTCGCAGCAGAGGCTGTGGTTGCTCCTGTACCCCCATCACTGACAGCTAAAGTTCCAGTGATAGAACTAGCTGCAAGATCAACAGCCAATTCAGTCGATTCAATTACCAAACCACCATTTGATTTAAGATCAACACTAAACTCACTGCCACTCTTATCAAGTCCGTCACCAGCCGTAAGATTTCCCGCACCTGAGAATTGACTGAAAGCTAGGTTATTAGTACCAACAACAGCAGAACCCTTGTTTGAAGTACAAACAAACCCTTGATCGGCATTAGTAGAACCTTGCTCAACAAATGTGAACATACCAGCGGCATCAACACCAGCAGCTAAGTCATCAGCCCTTGCTGGTGACGATCCAACAATATAAATACCATTTTGAGAGGCAGTAGATTGGTCTTTAACAAGAACACGATCATTAGTTGAAAGAGTTACACCATCTAAAGTGTCGCCATTATTTAAAGCAGTACTAATCGTTATATTTGCTGTAGTTGCAGCCACAACAGAATCTTTAACATCTAATCCTTGAGAAACACCGTCAACATACGACTTACTGGCCGCATCACCATCAGCAGTCGGTGTAGCTAAGTTTGTAATCTTTTGGCTGTTAAGACTAACAGATCCATCAGGAGCAGTAAATTCATTTAGTTTTAATAAATCAGCCGCAACCAACGCACGAAATGTAGGAGCAGCCGCTGATCCAGTTGTAGGGCCAGCTAAAATTCTGTTTGCAGTTCTTGTATCTGTCTTATTGAAAAATGCTCCAGCACCACCAACAGTGATGATAGAACTTGCCTCATTACTACCTGTGTCACCAAAACCATAATATAATTTTAAATCATTTTCATTAAAAGCTAATTCTGATGGAGCCAAACTTGAGGGTGCGCCAGCACTGCCACTTGCTGCTCTTTTTTTAATTCTTATAGTGTTTGACATGACCTAAAAATTCCCTCCATTAACAAGTTTTAGTTTGGTAACATTGTCATCTAATATCAGCTTACCACTACTTGCTTGATAGTACATCACAGAATTATCAACTTTTGCACTGTGGTCGAGAGCTAAATCAAATCCAGCCCCTTGCGGCCCTGCCGTTTTAACAGTGACAACCCTAGTTTCACCATTTACAGTGACGGTGTTTTTGTTTTGAGTGATGTTTATGTTGCTCATTAAATAGTTGTATAGCCTTCACTTACGAATATATTACCCTCTAAATAATATTCCCGCTTGCCTCCTGAGTTTAAAATTAAAAGATCATATGCTAATTCATTGGGTGTAAACTGCAAAGTCTGTGTGTGTGAAAGACTCATTGTAAATTCACCATTTGTTCTGTTTGTATAAGCAATCGTAAAATCTGCATATTTACCTGTCCTCTCTTTGTCCCACACTTGGGCGGCTATTGTTGCTCCGCTGAGGTCAACTGCATTATCATTAGAATCTGTAATTCTTATTGACTCTGTATGATCCGACCTTCTTTGCACTGTGAAATCATAAGTTCCAGCAATTATTGCCATTATTCAGCAGCCTCAGCAGTATTTCCCTCAGCTACCCACGCAAGGTACTCTTGGTAATCGGTGTTTTCTTCGGCAAATGGAATACAAGCACCGTCTGATAATCTAATAACAACTTTATTAACGTATGTTCCGTCAGATTTTAAATATTTCGTAAGTTTGTAAGACATAATCAAAGCTCCGCAGATAAGGTTGCATTACCATTTGACGGGTTTACCCACATACACAATTCATCTTCATTACCAGCATCAGAAGCTAATTGACCAGAAATACTAATATGTGTTGAAGGAAATGCTGTGTCTATAAAATTATATGAACTAATATTAGTTGTAGTTCCGTCAGATTTACATTGGAGTCCTGTACTACCTTGTGTGATTGTTGGAGTTGCTCTCATCATTACAGGCATAACATAACCTGAGGCCATATATGTTCCATGAGAATATAAATATCCGCCAGCTACAGTATATGTTCCATCTTGTCCAGATGCTCCTATCTGTTGAAAATATCTCTGACATAAAGCAAGCTCCTGACCAAATGACCTAAATTCAAAATCTGTTGCCACGCTGCCTACCTCTAATTGAACTCCTGTAATTTCTAAGGTTGCATCATTAGTTGTGTACCATGTAGAGGTATTATCTTTCATTCTTGTTGAGTCTGAATATGCTTGCCATGCGTTTTCTGTAACAGAACTTGCTGTACCATCTGTGCCCCAAAAAGCTACAATATTTACTTGAAACCCACCACCATTATCATTATCAATCTGTATATTAGAATTTCCTGAAACTGTTTTTGTTATTTTTGTCCAAGTATCAGCACTTAAAGAACCTGTATCAAAAGGATAGACTTGCTTAGTGCCATCTGATGTTCGTAAATATCCTTTAAAACTTTGTGCAACACTTGATTTTATCCAAAATTGTAAAGTTACAAAGCTGCTTGCAGATGTATAATTCCAACCAGAAGTTGCTAAATTTTGTGCTTCAATATTATGTTGCATAGCTATATAATCGCCAGAACCTGCACCGCTTGTTTGATTTCCATTCGTCATTCTTAAAGCCTTTCTAAAACCTGATGTGTAAGGTGTAGTTCCACTAGCCACATCAACTTGTGATTGCGTTGGGGCTTCATCAGTTCCATTATGAAAATTATTCCATCTATCAACACTTCCATAACCAGAAGTAGTTGATGACGTACCACGTTGAGCTATTTTCATATCTCCATTAATTATTAAATTGCGATTAGTTAGGTTATTAGTAATATTGGCAGAACAACCACCAGAAGAACTATCAATCGTGATAGCTGCTGTACTAGCTCCTGTTCCTTTTATACTGTTGACTTTGAGTTCTGACATACTTAACTAGGCTTTGGGTTGTCTGTTTTTACCTTTTCACAGGCTGCATAATATGCCTCTAGTTTAGTTGAATCTCCCTTACTATTCCAGTACATCGCGTCTGCAAAGTCTCCTAATGATGGGTATAAAGGTTCTCTAACAGATTGATAAGCTATAGCAGCAGCTTCAGCATCTAGTGTTACCCTTGCAGCGTCAACATTTGATTGGGTAATTGATACTTTATTTCCATCTTTATCGAGTCCGTAATCGACAAAAGAATCGTCAATCGTTTTTATGGACGGATATGCCTTTCTTATTGCTGCGTGATCTAAACTCATGCTGACACCTCCATTGCTGTAACTGATGAGATCATCGAAGAATTAGTAGAATTATTAGTGCTATCATCACTTTGATTCAAAATTAATGTTTGAGTACTAACTGATGTGTGTCTAAGTCTAAGTCCGTAAGTGTGAGAGCTTGTATCGGCGGGTGAATCCATAAACATTATGGGTAAAGTGCTACAAAAACGAGAATTACTTTGGTAAATAGCAGCAGCAGTAACTCTTCCTTTACTACCATCAGCATCACCAATAGCATCAGTAAAAACACTGCCATCTTTATCAAGAACAAAATAGGTTACTTGTCTATTTGCTACGATTTGATAAAATAACAAAATTTTATTTGAAGAAGAACTTGGAGTTATACTTACAGTTAAACCTGTAACAAGAGAAGATTCAGTTCCAGTGCCAACGCTTTCACTAAAAACATCTTTTTTAACTGTTTGTTTTACTTGTAAAATATTCCCTGTTCTTCCAAGAGTATCAATAGTTGAATCTCCATCACTAGGTAATAATAAAGTCCGATCAGAAGCGGGGTTTGAACTAGGTGCGGCTATTATTACACCATTTCCACCGCTATGTTTTAGTTTAATTTGACTCATGGTTTTGGATTAGCGTCTTTAACGGCTTTGATGTGGGTCGCCCACGTTCCAGTTGTATCTAGTTTACCAGCGAGCATATCTGCGTACAACATATCAAGTTGGTCTCCGAAAGAAGCATAAACAGTAGAGCCATCAGTTGTTCTGTCTGTTTTATACTTGTTTGCAACCGCTTCAGCATCTAGCGTAACCCTTGCTGCGTCTATTTTGCTTTGATCTAAACTAACAAGATTACCATTTGAATCCCAAGCTCCTTGTGCATTAATACCAATAACAGTACCACTATATGCTTTATATATTGCATTATGGTCTAGGCTCATCCTACTACCTCCATTAATGTAATATATGATGTTCCATCTATTGCAGAACCACCAGTTTCATCAAATTGAGCCTCAAAAGGACCTCTTGCACTATCATAAGCAGCTATTTGTGTTTTATAAGTAACAGCACTTGTAGTGCTAGGCGAATCTAATATATTTATATTTGTTCTTACCGTCACCTGACCAGTTCCACCTACTTCAAACGGACCTGTGTTTGCACATGGATTGTGTAACGTAGTGTCTGAACTGCTTACAGTACGGATTAATTTTATACCACCATAAACAGCATTTGAACCACCTGAAGGATGAAACTGTGCTGTTTGTTGATTTATAATTACAAATACTTTACTACTTGTTGAAATGGGGGTAATAGTCGCAGTCAGGTTTGAATCAATGAAAGTATTAGTAGTTGCAGATGCTTCTGTGCTAGTAGATGCGTAAACAACCTGAATAACAGAGCCAGTTGCCATAGCTGAATCTGGCAAGGCTGTAAGACCTGTAACTGCTCCATTTCCATTTATAACTACAGCCATTATTTACTTACGACCCTCCATGTTTTTATTTAAGTTTATTATATACATTTTTACACTATAGTCCATGTTTCTCCAGCTCCAACTGTAACTGTAACACCAGAATTAATTGTAATGGGGCCAAAACTTCCAGCGTTCTTATTGTTTGTTATTGTATAACTGCCTGTCACTGTCTGGTCATTTTCCCAGAAAATTTCATCACCATTACCGCTTGCACCACCACCAGCAGCCCCCCATGATAGAGTCCCAGAACCATCAGATATAAGTGCATATCCATTAACAGGTGAATCTGTTGCTGGCAAAGTTAGCAAAACATTGCTTGCTATTGTTGCTGGTGCTTGAAATCCTATGTAATTAGAACTGTCAGAATCAGCAAACCTTAAATCTGTCTGTGCTTGCAAAGTCAAACCATTTTGATCGAAAAATGCTTTTTCTGTACCGCTAAATGTGAGGCCAATTTGATTGCTGCCTTTTCTAAATAAACCTGTTGTGCTGTCGCCAAAATGAACAGATGGTGCTGATGCTGAAGCGTTTGTTAATGCAAGAACACCAGTCAAAGTGCCGCCAGTCAAAGGCAAAAGCCCTAGATTTGTTTGACTTACATTACCAAGTGTTATAAATGCTGAGTTTGCAGAGTTTCTAATTTTAAGTAAATTAGTATCAGAATCAATGTGCGGCTGATAAGCTGCAAGGTTTGCTGTACCAGATGGGTCTCCTGACGCACTATTTAAAGTTCTCAAAGATTCAAGGACATCTTTTATAGCTGCTCTTACTTGCGCACCAGTACCGTTATCAGGACTAAAATTACTTGCTGTCTCTTTATTTGTTGAATTGACTCTTGCCATTTAGTTAGCCTCCACGCCCATATCCTACCGCTGAATAGCTGAAATTTCTATCAACTGCGGCATTTGATGAATTTTTAAACGTTATGCGAAAACCACTACCAGTGATGTTGGTGATCTCGAAGAAGTCTCCACTAGCCATGTTCTGTGCAGTAATACCGATACTAGGTGGATAAGCTGACGTACTGCCTCCGATTGCTGAAGTCCCTGTGAAGAATGGGGCTGCAAATGTAACATCTTTGGCACCAGCCCCTGATGCAATTAATGTTGTGCTTTGCTCTGTTCTTGCCTGTAAAAAGGCATCAACACCAAGCTCAGAAATTAATATATTTTCGTTTGTATCAGTTGATTCAAGTTCTGCCTTAAAATCAAACGCCCTTGCTCTAAATGTTCCGCTTTGAAATTTATTATATGAACCGTAAGTAGGAGAGCTAGAGGGGTCATCTGTAGTTGTTCTAACAAGTAAAGCTGCATTTGTTTTCTCAGCAGCAACTCCGTCAAATGAAACCAAAGCATCTACATCTGTAATTGAATCAAATAATGTTGAAACATTTTCAGATGTGCTTATTAAATGAGATTTTATTTTCAGAGAAAAAGTAGCACCTAAATCTAAAACATTTGCAAAGTTATATGAACCTGTTGCATTTGAACTTGGGTCTGTAAGTTTTAAATTATTACTTGCAACTGTTGTATTTGTTTTTGTACCAGAAAAGGCTGTTTGCTCTCTTATTGATGGCAAAGATAGTTCTTCTCTAGTTGTCGGAACTGTAAGAATTACAGAGGTATCACCAGCACTAAAGCGTCCACCTAAGTCACGAAATTTAAGGACGTACTCTCCAGCTTTTGCGGGGACTATTGCCTCTGTTGAAGCTCCACTCAAAGCCTCAATCAAATCAGTTGAATTAGAAAAAGTACCAGATCCATCTGTTCTGGGAGAATGTCTGATATAAACCTGTCCTCCGAACTTAACGTCAAGAGAGGTAGTTTGAGTCCATCTGAGTCTTACCTGTTCGTCATTTATAGGCTCAAGGGTTAAATTCTGCACATTTTCTGGAAGTGCAGTTTGTCCAACGGCAGTAAATTGCAAAACTGATGGATTTGCAGATGGTTGATTCAGAGCATTGTAAGAAAATACTCTAAATTCATAGTCACCCTCTTCAGTATTTAAAATCTCTAAATTACTTGAGGTTGTTTCAATCTGTGTAAAATCTCCGTTGTTATATCTGTAATAAACTCTGTATTTGCTTGCACCTCCTACGTTTTGCCAATCAACAATGATTTTAGTAACTGCTCTGTTATTAATTTCAACAATTTTTTCCTCCGCCCTTAATCCTGTTGGCGGTTGCTTGACTTCAGTTAGAGTACTTATACTTCTTGTAGGCAAAGCCTCACCATCTTCAACAAAAGCATATTTACCAGCATCATGGCTTAAAGCTGTAATTGTATATGTTTTGTTGTCATTTTCTTTGACATTTAAAACACGCCAAGTTGTTGTCTGCAGTGAAGTTGTTTCTAAAATATATGCAGCGTTTGGATTTGGTGTTTGACTAAAAGTGCCGACCACTGTAATTACATTATCAGTAATATCATCAATATTTTTTGTCTCTAAGGTATTGTCAGGCAACATTACTGACAAAGTTGGGTTAGTTGTTATGGCTGGTATATCTGTATTTGAAAAATCATCAAGGGTAATTATTTCGTTTGTAGCACTTTTAATTTTGCCACCACGCCTTACACCAGCTTTCAAAGAATCTGATATTTCAATAATGTCACCACATCTGACTGTTACTCCAGCATCTATAGTTGTCGTAAAACTAACCGACTCTCCTGAGTTTTGTTCATTGTATAAAAACCATTTTCCAAGCCTTCTGGCCTGACCTCTTGAAGTTGTACCAAATGCTTTTAAATTTTTTTCAACAACCCCATATTTTGCCTGTGTTGCCGCATCAGCTTCAATTCTTTCAACATCAATATCCTGAGTAATCATGTCAAAGTAAGAAATATTTATAACAGTGTGTCTAGTTTTTAAAGATGAGCCAGTATATAAAAAACCATCTTCCGTAACTGAAGCATTGGTAAATATGAAAATAGGATCTTTTGGAGAATCTTGGCTGATAGAAATACTGCCCGCATTGTAAAAAGGCATGACTCTCATCACAGAGCAAAGTTCGTTGATAAGGTGAAACGCCTCCTTAGCTTGAGTGATATTTGCGTTTAATGAGAAGCGTGGCTCCGTACCTCCGTCACCATCATCTACTTGCTCTCCACAATATTCGCTAACTGTTTTAAAAGTAAATTTATTTAAACTAGTTTCTGGAATTGAACAGCCATATCTTGTATTAGATAAAACGTCATACAAAATCCAAGCGGGATCTGTAGTCCACTCTTTATCCGTTTTGAAAGTGCCGTCAAATGTTCCAGAATATGTAATTGACCCATCAGCCAAGCTAACAGTTGCATTATGTGGAACTTTTACTTTGATACCTCTGAGCCTAAAGCGTCTTGAGGGTATTCTTGGGAACTGTTCTGCATTTAGTCTCAATGCAACGTGAGCAGTATTTGGATATGCGTTTTGCTCAAAAATAATATTAGTTGCGGTATGAAAAGAAAAAGCATTGACTAACTGAGCATCTGAACTGTCAGCAGTTATCCTTTCAACTCTTACTTGTACTGGAAATGAAGTGGTAGAGGTGAAGTTGACGATATAATCTCTAAAATATGCGTTTGTTGACCTACCTTTTACTGTGTCATCTATAGCGGTTGTTGTAGTTCCATCATTTTCAATAGTTTTTATTCTTAATTGAACTTCTGTACCATTTATATTTCCATCATCTTCAAACTTTTGCAAAGCACCAAATCTCAAGGTGACTCGAACAGCATTGATGTTACTAGCAGAAACTGTGTGTGTGACAGAGGTAGATGTTGTTACAGTTGTGCCAATACTAACCTCTGTTTCTACATTTTTAATGCCTTCAATAAAAGTTTGACTTGCTGTGCCAGTTCTGAAGTCAAAGCCTACATTCTTAAAGTTGAAGTCAGTATCATCTGGACTTTGTGCTTTTGCTAAAAACTGAGCATCATTTAATGTAGAACTAATATTGAGAATAGGAGTTTTATTTAAAAATATATCGGTCAAAGCTGCTGTTTTATAAGCTGCATTATCTGTTGCAATACCTCTTTTGTGTGCAGTCGCAAAGCCAGCAATATCACCCTCTGAAACAATCTCAACTAGAGTGTTAAATTGCTTACTAGAAAGTGCATCTGATGGTAGATCAGGATTATTAAAAGTAGTATTCTGATCGAACTCTTGTATGCTCATTAATTAGACCCCTCAACTTGAACTGTATCAACACCATTTGAAATAGTAATTGATCCTGTCAATATCTCTCCATAAACTAAATTAACTGGAACACCAGCCCTCGAAATATTTGTCAGCCCTGTAAATGAATAGTTACTTGCCAAAGCCGCTGGATCAAATTCGTCCATGCCGCTTGATGGATCTCTTGATGGTGCTGTGGGTGCGAGCATTTCTGTAACTCCTCCAATGACCATAGATGTTCCAATAGATGTCAAAACTGTAGAGGCTACAGTTGCAAGTAATTTACTTCCTAATAAAGTTCCAGCAGTTGAGATAGCGGAACCTCCAAACAAAGCACCAGCACCCAAAAGAACTGAAAAGAAAAAATTACCATGAGCCAGAGGTATTATCTGTATATCAGAGTCTGTTTGCATATTTAATAGCTCTTCTGTAACAGTAATATTTCCACAGTTGATTGCATAGTGCTGTGTTGCCATGTGTTTCTCTATACCCTTAAAATTGCAAGCCAAAAAGCTTATCGCTTCAATCGGACTATTAACATCAGCTTCAAACTCAGCCTGACCAACAAATTTTCTTAACCTTCCATATACTTTTATTTTTTTCATTGTTTTTCTGGCTCTATCATTATCATACTTTCTGTGAAAGGATCTACAAGGTAAAAATCAACGTCTAAATGATTGCAGCTAGTGATGTCTGCCTCGCTAAACTTTAACTCTCCATCAGGGTGGCTGTGTACGATACCAACAACCTCTCCTTGATCTTCATAGTAAGCCCAGTCATTAGGGTCGATCACAAAGCTGTATTCTGGATTATCTTTTACAAGATTTCTGCAAGGGCCATAAAAAGTTTTTTCTTTTGTTTGTATTATCATTCCACAGCACTCATGCGGGTGACATTTATGTGCGTGTAAAAAAGCAGATTGTCTCCAAGAATTAGTCATCAGTTTACAAATGTGCCTACTGCAGGAAAATCAGTTCTTGTAACTTGTCTGGCTGGGACTCTTTTATTTTGCGTGTCATTAGCGGCTGTCAATTCAAAAGATACCAGATTTCTGCTTTCTGACATTTTGCGATCTATTACATATATTTCTTGAGGCAGTTCATTTGAGTTTGGTGTTCCAAAAGGATTACTGCCACTGCTGAAATTTGCATTATCAAGACTAGAAGCAAGCACTAATAATCTGGTCACTGTTGCACCAAGCAAATCATTATGTGGGGTTGTAAGATTTACAATAATGAGCAAATCAGTAACAGATAATACTGACCCACTTCTAGTAATACCACCTAAATTACTCATTGTTAGTTGTGGTCTTGGGATTTGACCTTTGCCACTAAACTCAAAGCCCTGAGCATCAATAGGAAACTTTTGATATGTGTCACCTTGCCAGATGATATTTGCATTGCTGTTCATACTTGTTCCAGCATGAAATCTGAATATAGTCGGCACACTATCTGGATTTCCTGTTGCATAATGAGTACCCTCTACAAGTTGCAAAGTAAACAACTCAATTAAAGAGCTAGGGTTTAACGATTGCAGTTCTGATATAGGTATTGCCATTATGGTTCTGCTACCTGTTCAAAAGCTAAATTCATAATTACCCGATCTGATAAAATCGCAGTTCTCGATCTTCTGGTGCAAACAAATTTTAATGCAGATGAGTGGTGTGGTGGCGTGAAGTCAAAGCTTGCCTGATCGTCAAATCTTTCATCAAGAAAAGTATCAATCGTTGTTGCATCTGTAGTGGAAACATTAAATGTCAAAGTTAAGCTAATAAGTCTTTTATTTGCTGGCAAGCCAAAAACCAAACGCTGCTGGTAGCCATCACCTAGTTTTACAACAATATTTTCCTGATTAACAGTTTCTTGTGTTGCATATTGAGGACTGATAGAGGGAAATGTGGCCATTATGCTAGTAATCCTCCAACACGTTTTTGCTTAATTAGTTCTGATTGTATAGCAGCGGCAATTTGTTGTCCAAGTTGATTACCATCAGCAGATGAACCACTGACAGCCGATCCTGTAGCGTCCACGCTGACTGTGATGTTATTTACAACAGAATCTCCACCACCCATTGCATCATTTGGCACAATAGTCCCAGCAACTTTAGGAACAAATAATTCTGGCCCTCTTTCACCAACAATCGAGGCTTTTCCTACTGGTGGCCTTCCACCATCTGCAAACAATCCACCAAGTATTCCACCAAGAAATCCTCCAAGTCCTTTTTTCTCTCCACCGCTTGCACTCTTACCAAATGCCTCTCCAAAGCCACCTATAAGCTTGTCTAATTGTGCATCAATGATTTTGTCCCTTATGCGGTTTAGTACGCCTGTCATGGCCTCTCCAAAGGTTTTAGCACCAGTTATAGCGTCCCTAAGATTGTTTTTTATACTGCTTTCGATCTCTTCACCTACAGCAGTCATTTTTTCTTTTAGTTTGTCAGTTTCCGTTTGTTGTTTTTTTATTTCATCTGTGCTTTTTTTCTGTATGCCTACTCTTTCCTGTAATTTTTCATTTATTAGCTTGTCTGATTCAAGAGTTTTATTTCTTCCTTCAAGCATTTTTATATCTAGTTCAACTTCTTTTTTCTTTTCCTCAAGATTTTTTTTAGTTCTACCATTTGCATTTTCTAATCTTTTGTCAATGTCCTCTAAAATATCTCTCTGTTTTTTCAAAGCTTTTTCAACCTCCTCTCCAGATCCACCAGCTATTGCATCATTTAATTCTTTTTGTTTTCTTCTAGTTTCAATTATTTTTGTCGTCACAAATCCAAGAGCCAAAGCAAATGCTCCTATACCACTTGCAGCTATTGCACCAGATAATCCAAGAACTGCAATTTTTAATGCACCTACCTTTATCGCAAATGCAGAAACAGCGGCTCCAGCCAAAGGAGCAGCAACAGCGATAGCTTTAATTGAACCAGCAATAGCAGCTAAAAGTAAAGTTGCTCTGCCAGCATCTGATTCAAGAAATTCTGTTAATTTTGTTATAAATTTGGTCAAAAGTTTTGTTGCCCCTTCAACCGCTGGCCTTAATTCCTTACCAAATACCCTTGATAAATCTTCTGTTGCATTACTAAAGTTTTTAAATATTTGTGTTGGATCATTTGCAACTAATTCTTTCAATGAAGCCGCCCCTTCAGTTTCTATAGTTCTTAAAGCCCTTAAAACTACATCACTGGTTAATTTACCCTCAGCAGCTAATTCTTTAAGTTTACCGATAGGGACATTTAGTTCATCTGCTATAGGCTGCAAAAGTGTCGGGATTTGTTCAGAGATACTCCTAAATTCATCACCAGCCAACCTTCCTGAGCCAAGAGCCTGTGCTAACTGCCTAAATGCGTTTGATGCTTCTATAGTTGAAGCACCAGCCAACTTTGCTGCTGTATTAAATCCAAAAAATGTGCTTTTAATATCTTCAACCTCAACACCCAAAGGAGCTAATCTTGCTGTTATATCTGTAATTCCTTCAAGTGCTTCAGTTGCACTTAAACCAAATGCTTTCTGTGCATCTGCGGCTATTTGCTGTGACTTTGCAAATGTTCCACTTTGTTTGGTTAACAAGCCCAACCTGACATTAAGTTTGTCAAAATTTGATGAAACTTGTACTGCTTGCTTTGCTAGTAATCCAATACCAATTCCAGCAATAGCCGTTTTTAAACCACCAAAAGCTCCCTGTAGTTTTTGTGTCTTTGCATTGACACTAGAAAGAGCCTTATTAGCATTTGTCGCATCAACTTTTAACCTAACGACTGCTTCTGCCACAAATAAAAAAAACCTTTATTCTATATTACCTTGAATTGCGTTTTTGTCGTTGCAACGCCCTCTTTTCTTCGTCATGCTTTATTTCATAATATCCAGCCCAATATATAAGCTCTGCCTCAGTCATATTAAGCCTGAGTTCTTGCACTGTCTTACCGAGTTCTGTTGCTAGGAAAAACTCAAACCTGAGCCAAGTGTCCCCTTTTATTCTTTTTTTGCTGTATCTATATCAAGTTTGATGTCATTCAAGAAAAGTTCAAGATCATTTAATACTTTTTCTGGAAGTTGTCTTTGCAACATTGGAGCATCTGACATATCAAAAGCTAAACTGCCATCTTCTTTCTCTGCCATCTGACAAAGAAGTTGAGTTGATACAACCAAAGCATCTGCGTTTGGGCCAGCTAACTGTTGTGCTTTGACCCTTGCATATCTTGTTATCGGCTTGAAATACAAAGTCATAATGACTTCATCTTTGGAGTTTTTTACATCAAACTTACGTCTTGTGACCATTTCATCTTGAAACGCCCCAAGTAATACCTCTGCGGTTCTTTTAGTTGCCATAAATAAATGCGAAGAATTTTACTTTTAGATTGCTGATGTAATTGTGCCAGATGGCTTGAATGTAATACTGATTGTGTTTACATCACCAAGAGCCGAACTTTGCTCAAAGTTTGTTACAAGACCACTGAAGCTGATTTTTTTAGTTCCGCTTGAGCTATCAGGAAAAAGCTCAAAAGATGCTGTTCCAGCGTCACCTGTTGTCAAACAAGCATCAACAAATGTTGCAGTTTCACCAGATGCCGAGTCGTCATAAACTAATTCAGCAGTTCCCTCTCCTTCAATAAGTCCACCGACAAATTTTTTGAAAGTGTCGCCTTGTGTTGTTGTTTCTTGGGTATCTTTGGTGATAGACATAGACCATGATCTAGTGCCTAATACTGGGTTAACTGAGGAGCCGCCATCATCAAATTTGACTTGCCCGACATCACCTTTAACAGCAGCCATAACAATAAAAAGAAATATTTATAAATATATTAACCTTTTTTCTGTAGTTTTTCTATTTCTCCTATTAGTTTGTCTTTTGACTTTCTTTTATCTAGTTCAATTCCAAGCTCTCTCCCTTTTTTTTCAAGCTCATCTTTTGATAAATTTTGTAGATTTTTTTGTTTTTCTAAATATCGTCTGCATTGATGATCCCAATATTGGGGTTCTCTTCTGCCCTTGACTGCTTCAATAGCGTCAAGCATTTCTTCAGTAATCTCAATCATGGTGTAAGTGCCTCATAGAGTTCAAATGTTATTCTAACCTGTGTCTGAAATTTGCCTTCTGGACTTGATTCAAGAACCTCTGGCCCTATTGGTGGATCAAATCGCACATCAGAAACTGTGATCCTGTTAAATAAATTTCTTAATCTTTCAGCAATATCAAAATTAGCCCCTGCCCCTAATCCTTGTTCTGTATAAATATTAAAAATAGTAAGACCCACAACAAGATTTGTGGCGGTGGTAGCTGAATTAGGTGATTGCTGTGTAAGGTATTCACTTGATCCAAAGCTAGTAATACATTGTATATATTGATCGACACTAGAGGCATCAAAAGGTACATTATTAAAAACCAAAGGTATTGATGGCCCTATTCTAAATTCATCATTCAGACGTTTCTCAATAGTTGCTCTGACTGTATTTAAGTCTGTAGCTGCCATCAGATGCCCCTCCTAAGTTGTTGCATGACATATTGCTCAAGTTCCTTGCCAATAAGCTCTGGAAAACCAGCGACAGTTCCTTGTCTTGTTCTATATTGATCGCCCCATGATGGTGGTAGGTTTACACCAAAACAAACAGGTTCTGCATAAACAACATTGTTCGTTATAGTCCCCTCAAACCTTTTTATTTTTGTTTGCCATGCAGCCCTTAATTGACCACCGCCCTTTGGTTCTCCTTTATAAACTATCCTAACTGGAGTCGCTTTTTTCACTCTCCTTGTCCACTCAAGAGTAGTAGCTTGAACTAAATCAACAACTAGTTCCTCAAAAAAATCGTCAATTTGATCTACTCTGATCTGTCTGGCCATGACTACCTCAAGAAAATATCAAAACTTATAGCTGTATTATTCTGTTCATTTGTATTGATCTGAACCACCTTATATTCTGTTCCACTTATAACCACCCGATCAAATGTTGTTGGAGTGAAAGTTATATCACCAGCAGATATTGTAAGTCGTTTGTCCTGACTAGAAACTAGGTCAGTCACCTCAGACCTTGATACGTTGCTCACGACACCCTTTATACTGACATCTGTTTTTACTTCACTCATTGAGCCTGTAGTAGGGTTATATATTCCAGTCGTCACTCTTCTATAAGTAATATCGCCACCAAGAGCCTTGATCGTCTTGGAAGCTGCTTTTTTTAATGCGTTAGCAATACTCATAAGTAATAAGCAATGACAGCGTCACCACTTGCAACTTGAACACTTGTAATCACACCACATATCTCGGCTGAATGATGCAAAGGTATTCCAGAAATGGTTGAAGATGTATTTTCTTTAATATTTTCAGCAACTAAATCAACAGTTGAATTTTTTAATGCAACTACTTTGCCAAATCTACCAGTGAAAGCCTGTGTATGATCTGTGATGATGATTGCTGCTGGATAGTCGTAGCCGTAGCCCATTTTCATGACCTCTTGATTTGTAAGTTTGCTCTTCCACCTATTCTAATACCCATTAAATAGTGGTCAACAATCGGTGGAATACGATCAATTCCCACAGCCCCAT
>VTLG01015884.1_pt1 | contig 16678 bp, 13 predicted proteins | sample 4694571 | NCBI WGS metagenome assembly VTLG01 (sample SAMN12604809, study PRJNA352737) | marine metagenome | biome: ENVO:00000447; feature: ENVO:00000209|ENVO:00000569|ENVO:01000036; material: ENVO:00002151; isolation source: viral sequences binned using virsorter ...
ACCATTATCGAGTTCTGTTTCTAGGTAATATCTATTGTCTAGCTGTCCAGCATCTAGTTCGTTTTCTGTGTAATATCTATTATCTAATTGACCAGCATCAAGTTCAGTTTCGGTGTAGTACCTATTATCTAAAGCACCTACTTCTATATCTGACTCTTTAATACTTCTAGCAATTACGTTATCACCAGTAACAGTAATGTCTGTAGGTAGTGGACCACCTCCTAATTTAGTAAGTGCTACTGAATCATCAAGAAGTTTTGAACCTTCTATATTTGCACTAGGACTTATGTCCTCATTCTTAATAGTGCCGTCAACTATATTGTCTGTGTTAACTTTAATGCCACTAGGTAATGTACCAGTAGCAATCTTAGTTTGAGCTATAGCAGCAGATGTTGATATATCAGCATCGACTATAGTTCCATCTTTAATCTTGTCAGATGTGACTTGCCCGTCTCTAAGGTCGGGTGTCATTATCTGTTGCCTAGCTTCTTGTGCTCCAAACCTTGCACCTTTGTGCATAAGGTTTAAATCAGCAGCTTTGATAGAAGATCCCGGTACAAAAGTTACGAGACTATTATCAAAGTTGGTTTCTCTGTAAACGTGTATTTCGTCATTACTACCATATGAATCACCAAATTTAATTGTATTTCCATTGATAGGTATATAATATTGACCCGTGGTTGGGGTAGAGCTAGTTGTAAATGTAAGCGGATTACCTCCGTTTACTCTGACTTTAATGTCAGATTCTCTTATGTATTCAGTTGTAAAGCCCAGTGGGGTGGCACCAGTACCTGATAAAAATTGTTCAGTTGTTGCCATGGGTTAACCATTATTTTGGTATGTTTAGTAATTGTTGTATTGATTCTTTTCCTGCTTTTATACTGTCTATATCTTTCTGTCTTGATTCAGTTATTAAGGCTTGCGCTCGTGGATCTCTCTTAACAATTGCCCAAGCTTTTTTCTTAGCTCTGTCAAATAACTTGGCGATTCTCTTGTTATGTACATAGTCTCTAGGATCAGTATGTCTTAGACCGTTCTTCCTGTTGTAATTCATTAAAGCTATAGATCTTAATATCCCTTCATCTTGTGCCATCTTGTCTAACTCAAGAATAAGTCTTTGATCTCCAATAGCTTTTTGAAATAGCGATCTAAGTATTGGACTATCAGTTAGGTTTGTTCCATCTGGAGCATAATATGTAGAAGTTCTTAAGTCGTAACCACTGTTAAATAACAACTCTCTACCGGGAGAGTAATCTCCATTCATATTTACAGGAGAAACAGCATTAAACATTCTGGTAACAAAATCCCAGTCTTTAATTGGCTGACCTGTAAGCATGTCATATTTAATAGGCAACTCATTAGAAGCTAGTGCTTCAGTGATTAAGTTTCTATTTCTAATAGAACTCTCTATGTCAGAACCTAGTTCTCTTGTATATGGAGTAAATATTTTACCTAACTCATTTCTTAGTGAACTGAGAGGTACAGTGTTATTCATTAATGAAGCAGCAATTCTATTTAGCTGTCCGGGTTGACCAGCAAATAAATCTACAAACTGTGTTAAACCAGCCATATAAGATTTACTGGTAATACCTTGAGCTATAACAACTGAAAGTTTTTGTAAATTATCTTGTGACCATTCCTCACCCATCAATTCTTGATGATCTCCAATATCTCCAATAATTGCGAGTATTTGGTTGAATGGTTCAAATGCGTCATAACTTACCCAAGCATCTCCAATCTTGATAGTTCTAGGTCTCCAGCCTGAATCAATCCATAACTGTCTTTTCTGTCTATCAGCAGGACCATTACCATGTAATCCTCCACTTAAGAATTTCTGACCAGCCATGAATATCACAGCAGATCCCATAGCTAATCTTCCATATTGAATAGCTTTAGCATTAGCTAAATCTTCAGCATTCTTAATACCATATTGCATTACGTCATCTAACTTATCTGGTCTAGCAAAATGGATATCATTCCATTCTTTAACTAGGAAGTTAAATCCGGGAGTATGTTTTGCTGTTAGGTTTAATCCGTTAACACCAGTCTTAGCAAATAAGAAGAAAGGTTTAGCCCATGGTGTATTTTCAAAGATTGTATTTAATCCTTTAGCAAATCCATTTATCTCTTGAGTAAGAGTTGCTTCTTGTTTTGCGTTGATTATATAGTCGTCTGTTAGATTTCCTTCTGAGTCAAATATCTTATTTACTAATCTATTTTCAGCATCAGCAATAGCTTGTGGTGAAACGTCTTTATAATTACCATCACCTAATTCACCCATTACTTCTCTAAAAGCTTTAGCTCTTAATCTTCCTCTACCAAGTATGTAACCAAAGGCATCGTCAGTAGCTGCCATTACCTTTGTGGAGTAAGTAAGAAATCTATTATCATTCATCCACCTTGCCATATTACCCATTCTGTAGGCAGCCTTATCTCCAAAGGTACCGTTCTTTTCTATCAGATATCCCAAAGCTTCCCAGTTCTCACCAGATACTGATTTTTCAGCAAATCTAGTTTTTACATTTGCTAGATCTCCTGTCCAGTACCCATTAAGATTACGTTTAAATAAAGTAAAGCTTTCTGGTATTGATTGAATCATGCCATTAGCATCAGCCAAAGCTTCTCTAAAGACTTGTCCATTACCAGTCATTGCTGCGCCAAGTGCTTGAGACATAGGTCTCATAAATGTTGCACTGGATGTACCCATAATTGCTCGAACTGGTGTTTTAGGTCCAGATAAAACACTGTTAACCATAACCATCTCAAGTTCTTTTATAAGTAGTCCTGTTTCCTTAGAACCATTTAATTCACCACCACGCATTTTTTTACGTAGGAATGCCATTAAATCTGAAACATTATGTGGATCGTCAGCCATAGAGATATAGTGTCTGATACCTGTAAGAAGTTCGTCGTTCCCTTCGCCAGCCAATTTTGTAGCTAGTTGTAGAGCTTTGATATCTTCCAAAGCTGCTTTGTCTACAGCTTCAAGTAAGTCCTTCTTAGTCCCTATACCACCTTTCTTTAATGCTGCTAGGTTTTGACCAGCAATCATTCGGCTCATTTTTTGCATCTTAGAAACAGCTATCAACATCTCGACCATATTGTGAGAAGGACCACCTCTTCCATTAACATCAACGATTTGTTCTAACTCGCGACTCATTATGCCTGTATCTCTTAGTCTCCTAAGAAGATCTCCAGCCACCATGTCTAAGCCTTTAACAAATCCCTGATCTATAAATTTAACTGTTCCACCTTTTAATTTCTTGTCTTGCATAGCACCAACTATCTTATAGATAGGTGCCATAAATTCTTCAGTAGTTAAATCAGTAAGCTCTCTACCTCTGACCATTTGGTCAAATAGCATTAAGTTTTCGTCGTAGTATTCTTGTGCAGTTCTACCAGCCTTCCTATATTCAGCAATATCTTTTGCAATTTTTGGACTCTTTTCTATAGCATTCGCATATGTCTCTAATTCTTTCCAACCCATCTCAGCAGTTTCAGCCATATTAGATATTGCAGTTCTTGTGAATGTACCGCCTGTAGAACCTTTGTCAGCTCCCCATTCGTTCTTCATTATCTGCTGTGTTTCAAGAACGTCATCTATATTTTCTACCGAAGTAGCATTACCTTCATGGATTTCTTTCGGCTCATTCTTATAAGGACTGTAATTAGCAGCACTATCGTCAACTTGTTTTCTAAGTTCAGCTAATCTTTCTACTAATTCTGCTTTATCTTCTCCTTCTGGAGCCCATCTATTGTAATTCTTATAAGCAACTTCGTAAGCTTTCTCTGCTTTTTCCTGTGCTAGTCGTGCTTTAGCTGCCATTGATTTTGTAGCAGTGTTAGCTTTGTATTTTAGATCTTCAGTTGTTTCATCAAGAACTCTTTTAGCATCATCTAAAGCCTGTTTGTTTGGATTATCTCCTAGTTTCTTTTCGATACTAGCTATTTCTTTTCTTATTTTTTCTGAACCAAGTAAATCACGTTTACCTTGTTCTATTTCTTGTAGACCTCTACTAGCTTTGAACTGATCTGCAATTCTGGGTGCACCTTTTTTTACTGCTAACTGCATACCTTCCATTACGGAGTCAGATAACACACCTAATCCCATACCTTCTACAACATTTTTAAATGTCTTAACCAAAGGGTGATCGTGTCTCTGTGTAGCTAGTGGTCCACCAACTCCGGGAAAGTGTTTATCTAAAGTTCCTAAAGCGTTATCGTCTTGTGAATACTTAGAAAGTAAATCTACTTTCAAACCTCGTCTAGCTTCTTTTCCAAACTTAACTGCTAGACCCATAGCTTTTTGATTAGCTACAAGTTTAGGGACTATCTTAGAAGCTAGTTTTGTGGTTCCTGCACCTAATTTAGCACCAACACCAAATCCCGGTACGGGTACTGCTGCAAGTGATATGTAGTGAGAAAAGCCTCTAATTAGACCTCCCCACCATGTTTTAGTTTCTATTGGATTTGAGTCATCTACAAAGAAGTCATCCCATTCAGGTTTATATCCTTCTTTAGTTTTAGATTCTCTAGCCATTTCACCTGTAGCTAAGTCAATGACTCTTTCAGGTAAGGTTATTAAGGAAGAAGCAGTATCTTGTAGACCACCACCAACAGCAGAAAATACTTCTTTTACGTATTCACCAGCTCCCCAGTTTTCTTTATTTCTGGAGTCGTCTATCTCTGCATTCTTTTGGTTTTGAATAGTTTGTTGTTGGTTAGCTTCTTCTACCCTTTGTGCTTCTTGTTGTTTTCTATATTCCAGATATTGTTCTTGCTGTTTTGCTTTCTCAGCAGCTTGTTCATCTGATATAGGATTTGTTGATTGATAATCGAGTGATTCTAATTCGTCCATTTGTTACCGCAGTAATTTTAATCCACGGTCTAGTGCTGCCTCGGCTACACACCTTCACGTAAATTAGTTTTCATTTTCCAAGGAGGAACCCAATCTTCGTTAGCTTTGTTTTCCTCAGTATTGTCAACTTCTACCTTTGCAATTTCTATCTTTACTGGTGTTGCTTTTACAAGTAGATGCTTGACATTAGGTGGTATTTTTTCTAAAGCTTTAGTATCTATTTGTGGTGCTTTAAATCCAAATAAAGAGGCTTGAGCTGATGCAAGTTCTTTAGCATATAAACCATTATTAAAAGCAATAGCGTTGTAGTAAGAAGGTACTGGACCTTTACCACCACTTTCAGCCCATTGCTGTAATTCAAGTTTTGCATTGTCAGGGACTGGTAGTTGTATGACTCTCCAGTTACCAGATGCTGGTTTAATTATTTTCTGTACATCAACTAAAGCATTTTGCCTGTCAATATCAGACTCTGTGTATTTATATTTAGCAGCTTTCCTTCTCCATTCATCACTTTCTATGCTTCTAACTAAATTATCTTTAGCTAACTTTAAAGCATTTTTTGGGTCTTCTCCTGCAATAAGAGCTTCGTTATACGTTTGAACAAACTCCTCTTGTGCGACTCCTAACATGGTGTCGTATTCGAGAGTTGTAGCTTTGCCATCACCTAGTTCTAAATCAGTAGCGTTAGCTATTCTATTTCTTAAAAATGTCTGAGTATGAGTACCAAGCTGTGAGACGCTAGTTATTCTTTCTTGATCGTTAGGAACTATGTCATCTTTAAACATTTCATATATATCAGGACTTGCTCCTTCCATATATCTCTCAGGTATTACACCATCATTATTAAATCTGACACGTTTTAAAGTTTGCTCCATTGCATCGTCATTCTTATAACCATAGACAATGTTGTATCCCTCCTCCGGGATAGCCATGTTTGGATAACGTTGTTTAAGACCTCTGATAAATTCAGCTCTAGTTTCAATAGTAGGATTCTCAATTGTTTTAAATGCTTCTATTTCAGCAAGCATTTTATTTTTGTTATCATCCTCAGTTCTCTCCATCTTTGTGGTATTGGCTTCCATAAGACGACTTTCCAGATTTCTCCATTCTTTGAAAACTGTCATGTCTTCATTTTTGCCAGTACCCCTATGAGGAATAGCATGCTGTACAGTTGCCAGTGCTTCTACCAGAGTTAAGTCTCCTTCTTCTACAGCTTTAACTAAAGTATTTCCCAGCTCTACACGAGCTAATGATAAATCTCCATCGTATTTAACAGCTATGATCTGTAGTTGATGATCTACAGTAGCTCTACCATTTTCAGGATTAGCCCTAATATTGTCTACTAAATCTAATCTCTGGTTAAGCTCGTCTCTCTCTTTTGCTGCTGTTTCAAAATCTTGATCTCTCTGTACTTTATCAGCATTATCTACAGCATCTATTTGTTCTTTAATAGTTGCTTGTAGTAGTACTGGATTTATACCTTTAAATCTTGCAGCAAAATCAGCTCTAATCTTGGCATCTAAAGCGTCAGCTTCAGCAGAGTTCATTGGCTTACGTGCCCCTTCTACATCTCCATAGCTGATAGTCTCATCACCATCACCATTATCAACATTGATAATTGTTGAGTTTTTAGCAGTAAGTTTAAATTTTTTATAGTCCTTACCTTCTCTAAGAAGAATATTCTTAACGAAAGAATACCTCTCCCAACCAGACATATTTCTGATTTCTTGACCAATGATATAAGAACCAGAACTATTCTCTGCATTTTTACCAATAGTGGCATACTGCACATCTTGAGCTTTCATGTCCTCTTCTTCAAACAAAAGCCTTTGTAAGCCTTCGTAATCCAGAGGAGAGTTAATAGCTGCTATAGCTCCTCTAGCCATGGCAGCTTCTTTCTGGTCTTTATATAATTTATCTGCTAGTCCTTTAGCAGAGTCAGAGAACTTACCAGCTTCCTTCCAGAAAGCTATAGAGTCATTAACTCTGTTGCGGTCATTCTGCCTAAGAGCTTCAAAATACTCGTTCTCTGATCTTTCTATTTTTGCGTTGACAGCTTCCTGTTCAGGTAATACATCTACCTGATCTACTGTCTGATATTGACCGCCTGTAAATTGATATGCCATTATCCTCCTTTCTCTGTTACTGATGAACTTTCATAAGATCCGGCTGCGTCGAATGCTGCGCCTGCTAATCCTAAGAATAGGGTTGCGCCTACATTCTTCATCACTGGAGGTGGTGGTGGTATATCCTCAACAGGAGATATAGCAACTTTTCCATACAACGAATTATTGTTTGATTTATTCTTCAGACGTACACTTTCGTTGTGCTCGTGATACCTCTGATGTGTTTCAGTTAAAGCTCTTGCTCTATTAGCATTAGCTAATCCTAATTTAGCTACGTTAACACCTATCATTCTCTGAACATTTGCACCTCGTACACCACGCTCAGCAGCAGAAGCAAGAATATCACCCTGTGCTTTTAACATAGAGGCGAAGTCTTCTCCGTGATCTAACATAGCTTTAGATCTAACATTATTAAGATTGATTTGTGATTGCGTATAAGCTCTCTGTGCAGCCATATTTGACTCGCTTAAGTTCTGCTGATACTGAACAATCTTGGTTTGATACGTTGATCTCTCACGCATCCATCTGTTTTTACGGACCTTGAGTTTATACTCATAGTCTCTCTTTCTTGCTTTGTTTTCTTCTTTCGCAGCCATTGCGCCACCTATGGCTTTAACTGCTCCAGATCCAAAGCTACCTACTACTGGATCGCACACGGCAAAATTCTATAAAGGTTAAATTATTGGGTCCATGTGTTAGTCGTCTGAGAAATTTGAACCCTAAAAATCTAAGTAATTTGAGGTGAACTTTATTTCGTTCATCTACAATATTCCAAAGTAATTTCTCTTCTCGTCTCTTCACATACCTCAATGCTTCTTTAGCAAAGGTATGAGGATAATCGTAAATAGCTGGTGTACATAGCATCCAGATTTGTCCATTACTATGGACTCCTGCCATGCCTGCTATCTCGCCATTTGGTACCTCAAAAAAAACTGAGTCGCAGTTTTGATAACCTACGACTAAGGCGTTGAGAGGGTCATGTCCATGACCTTCTGAGACTTCTTTATAATCATCTGGTAATAAATTAGAAGCTACCGCTATGGCAGCTTCCAATGTTGCTGGGTGAATGTATTTAGACACGCTCGTAAAATTTATTGTTATAAACTCCTTCCCACGTAAGGTTGTGTAATGTGGCAGGAGATGGGTGAGTAGATTTAATAGTTAAAAGAGCATTTATATTACGGTCATATATTGGTACTGTTCTCAAGATTTCGTCATCTAGTATTCCAGAGGAGTTAGCTAGATAATGGTTAGCCGGAGTTACTTCAAATATTTCTGTATAGTCTTTTCTACCTTTTCTTTTTAAAGTTGTTTCATATATTCCTACTGGACCAAATCCAATTTTCACTCTATGGAGAATCGTGTTTGATCTAGTATCAGATGTCCATGTCTCACCATCTTTTCTGGTGAAGTATATAGTTGGTACTATTACTGACATCTCATATAGATATCCAATATAGAAATCCTGTCCTGACCAATCACCATCAATAGATAACGTATGTGGTGTCGTAGTTTTATCTACAGTTATCTTTCCGTAGTTACCTATATTTACAGGAGGTGTTACTCCCGGGTCATCAGTATCATAAGCTGCTAATTGGTTGTCAGATTCAAGACCTGTCGGTTTAGCTTTAGTAGATTTATTTGTAGTGGAATTATATGTCCAACCAGAAGTAGGCATTATATGGTCAAGGTGTATCCTATCCTGTTGAAGTACTACTGTATTAGAGTCCGCCTTGATCGTATATTTTAATAACTGATCTTTACTATTATTATTTACTACTACATATAAAGAGTCGTCCTGCATACAGTGATATTTGATGTTCCCGGTAAGAGTCCATCTAAACCATGCAGCTAGTTTTCTCTCTCTTATATTGTCAAAGTATCTATATCCATAGAGAGTAGGGGTATTTTCTTCACTGAAGAATATAACGTCGTTTTCTCTAGAGTTTGATATAAGTTTTAAATCATTCTCAAATAGCTTAGAGACAACTTTACTTTGTTCTACAACGTTTGGAGCACCTTCTCTAGCTATATCAGCAATCTCATAGAAGCGAGTATGTTTACCAGCATTATCTAAGAAGCCGATTGTGGTACCCATTGAGATTGGGTTGGTTTTAAAGTTAAAATTATAAGAAGAAAGAGCATTGATTTTAGCTGTTAAAGGACTAAATACGTCACTATCAGTAGTTACCATGAACTGTTGATTCTTAGTAAAGATAATCAAACCTTGGTTAACCTGTATAGCATCGTATATATCTGCTGGATATTCTGAGCTACTTGATATATCTATAGGATCACTCGCTATAAACTGTATAGCTGACTTATTCCAGAAGTTAGTAAAGTCTCCCGGACGAGACATAATAATATATTCTTCAGACAGCAAAACAAATCTGTTTCTAAAGAAGGTCATCTTGTTAATAACCCTACCTACAAATGAAGGTTCGGGGTTAGTTACATCATCACCAACTAAAGCATCATCCCAATATGGAACTTCATAGCTATCTGAACCAATAGAGTAAGAAGAACCATCTAATTCAGTTAGTCTGAAATTACCATCAGCAGTTCTAATAAGAGCTACTGGCATAGTGTTCCTTTTAAACCTTATTTTTCTCCCGGGTTTAGCACACTCTTGCCATGTACCTTCACCGTCTCTACCATTATTTCCAACAAATTTGACGTAATGGTTATCCTCATCTGCAACACTATTAACTACTTCAACTACCATTCCATCTTTACACTGTGAAGGTAGGTCTCCTATATCATTAACTGACCCTGCTACTACATTTAACAACTCTCCTACACCAGTAGAGGCGTTGAAATTAGTTGTTCTTTTTATATGTAATCCAGTACCAATAGTAGTTATATCTGAGTCAGCTATATTTCCTTCAGCTACTATTGCTGACCTAATATCACCAAGGATACTTTCAGCAGTAATAGTAGTTTCGTTATCAAATGGAGTTGGTTGTGGTCTAACTAAAGCAAGGTTTGCCTGTACTTTAGATGTACTAATTTCTTCTACAGTAACTTTATAGAAAGCATCTTTCATCCAGACGTAAAAGAAGTCACCTTTTAACCATCCTTCACCACCATGTAATAAGTCATATGTGGTTGTATATCTAGCTTGGTATGTAGTTGTCTGTGTTTCTCCAGAACCAGTTGTATAAGGTACTGATTGACCAGTTGTAGCTATACGAAAATAGAGGTTAGATCTACCACTTACATAGTTACTACCACTACCACTTGAGCCTTGTGTATATACTCGGACGTTGTACTGATAATCTGTATCAGTTAAGTTGCTGTCAGATTTTGTACCACCTGTAGCTGAGCCATCAACTAATTGTTTATTGCTATCAACTGAGAATATACGAGTGGCTACGTTAGGAGCGTAAGCATCTCTTCCATCGCCTGCACTGTCATCACATCTGTGACCAGCAGTTCCTCTTGGAGAATGCTCAACCATAAAACCATTAGAGTCACAGTAGTTATTACTTGATCTAACTCGCTCTACATTTATACGTGTTGCTGTAGTAGAGGTAGTAAAGTGACTAGGCTGTGTACCATCTTGGTCAAATATATTTACTGAATATTGCTTAGCATAAGAAATAGTTTTTAATTCTATAAATACTTCTTTTAAATAATTTCCTTCTGGTTCTGTGAGAGCATCCATCTCAACAGTTTTAAGTCTGTTGTTGAGGTAGGTAAAATCATTCAGAGTTAATGACTGTATGTCTTCATCACTTGTGTGATATAAATACTTGCCAGTACCACTACCTGTGGTTGCATCAATAACATTGACTTCAGCTCCTGCGTTATGAATGAGACCACCATTAGGTCCTCTCACTTCTACGCATGCCCACATTCTGACAGTACCATCTCTATGTACCTGTCCTATATATTGTTCATTCTCGTCACGATAGTAATGAAACCATTTACCATTCGCTGAAGAATTTTTTGTCCCATCACTCAAAGATGCCACAAACTTTCCAGCCGGTCTTTTTGTTAACCCTTCAGTTACATCAGGAAAAGCATTATTCATGTCTTTTACCTGACCGGGGATTTTGTATTCATCAGGCTGTTGTGATATGCCTTGAGTAAAATTTGGAATAGTTTGTGTAACGTTTGCCATTATCTAATAAGTGCTTTGTATGGTTGGTAAGCTCTGTAACTACTTTGTTGTGGTAAGCCAAAGAAACTATGATCTCCTTGTTCTGTTTCATATTCCATTGCGTTAGCTCTAGCTTGTTGTTCCTCCATCTGGAGTAACTTAACTAGATCTGCATTAGTTACAAGCTGAGTTGCAGCTCTTACAGAAGCTCTAGCAATTACATATCTCTGAATAGCAGGAGGAAGATCAACAAACTGATAGAGGGATATGATGTCAAAATAAAATCCTTGAGTAAATACATCTGTGTTATGAACTAGGTCAAATAGTTTTCCATCTTTTCTAACAACATCTCTGTTGCGGTCTATCTGTCCCTCACTAATATCAAACAAGATTGCATTAGCAGGGATAATAAAATGACCATTTGCATCTGGTTCTATCTTTACTCTGTTCTGAGTATTGAAATGCCAGCCTGTGGTCTGAACGTCTTTACTTACTTCGTCTAGTAAATTTTTTATAAATGATATCTCTGGATTCTCAAGTGGGTCTGGGTCTGGTGGATTATGAGTAAGAGATGTTATAGGTGCTTGACCAATGCTACCCAAGATAGAGTTCACTGCGGATAGTTCGGTATCGGTGCTTATTTGAATAGCCATAAAAAAAAAGGGAGCCGGAGCTCCCGTATAAAATGTATAAATTAACCGTTCTCTGGGTATGTTGTACCGAACGCTGTTGGTGCTGTAGCTCCAACGTATAGTTCAACGGCTGCTGCTGGGTTAAGGAAATCTGCACCCATAGCTAGTCTTCCAAGGATTACGTCACCTTGGTAAACAACAGAAACATCACCTGAAGTTACCTGAACCTGTGGTCCGATAGCTTCTACAACTGCTGCTGCTTCCTTCTGGAAAATTAATCCACAAGACTTAGCAAAGTCAGTGCTGTTACCGTAGTTGTTGTTTAGTCCTGTTACAGACTTTCTTGCGTCGCCCATTGCTGTGCCGACGTGGTCTCCTAAGTTTGAAGGAGATGCCTTACCTGTAGTTCCGCCATAAGCTACACCGTGCTTAGCTAGGAAAGGAATGTTCATTGACTTGTAGATCTTGATGCCTGCAATTTCAATTACACCGTTTCCATTCTGAAGTGCTGTACCTTGTACGTCTCTGTTGATAAGTCCGTTACTACCACACTCTTGTATAAGTGCGTAGTACTGACGTGGGTTGAGAACACCGCATCTTCCTGAAGAAGAAACTCCTTTCTCATCCATTGCTGCTGCTGCATCATAGAAAGCATTTACAAGAGCAGTAGAAGAATAAGCGTCAGAATCGTTTGTTGTTGATCCAACTCTTACTTGTGTTCCACCGGGTTCTTTAAAGTTTGTCTTTGATACTGGAGAAGCTTGTCTTGCACCTTTAGTAATTGCTCTGAAGATGAGTCTGTCATACTTCTCTGCAAGTGCGTAGCCGATCTTCTTAGAGATTTCACCACGTAATTCAAAGTGTGCAAGTGTTTCATCTAGCTCATAAACGAAAGCTGATGAAATTAATAGGTCGTCGCAAGTTACTGTTTTTTCTGCGACTGGAGGTGCGCCGTCACTGTTACCTAAAATTGAGTTTCCGGGAGTATGGAACTCAGCAGTTGTTCTACCTGTGTAGATGAACTGAAGACTTTTTCCATTCTTCAATGTTCTCTTCATTACCATGTTACGAGCGATTGTCTCGTGCTGGAATCCTTTGAACATTTCTCCGGCAAACAATTTAAGTAGCAACGCGCGAGAGTCAGTACCACTATTCAGCGCACCCGGACGGGTTAGGCTAGTAGTAAGGTCTGAGCTCTGATGAACGTTAGCCATTATTTTTTACTTAAATGTAAGGGTATATATTGTCGTTCCTAGATCTAGAATTGTAGGAGTCTTACTTAGACTCATTGAGATTTGTGGTCTTTTCCCACCGTCGACGGCATAAAGGTATCCTCCTCGGAGGGCTTTAGCCAAATTGAATAGGGAGGACTTGAACCTCCCAGATCGCCTAGCCGATTATTCTTGTGTAAGCAACGCCACGATATACGAAAGTAACTTTCATAGCTATCTCCATATACTAAGCCCCGTTCCATGCTTAGTTCTCATGCGTCCCCGAAGGGATGAACGGAAGTTTAACAAATGAGGACCCATGCTTACTTGGTTCCACATCAAATGCCAAACTAATTCTTGGTGTATCAGATGTATTGGGATTGACCCAATGAACAACATCAGAATTAAATGTAATTAATGTACCTATTTTATTTTTTATAGGTTGTCTTCTTTCATAACCTGTTGCAGTATTATCTGGTCCATCTATAAATAAATTTCCAGAAGTATTATATCGAGCACCATGGGAATGGTCTTTGATACCTTCTCCTTTCCTAAATATATTTGCCCACAACTGAATGTACATATTAGAAAACAATTTAGATAATTTAGGTTCTAAAATTTCTCCAACTGTTTTACTCGTTAACCAGTTATATACTTTGAAACGACCAGTAAGAGAATCATCTGAAGTACCGGGGTATATATCAGGTCCCAGATTTTTTACTCTTACTTCATTTTCAAGTATGTAATTTTTTATTATCGCTGCCTCTTCAGTTGAAATGAAGTTGTCTATTACTTTAATGCTAGGCATAGTTCACCATGCTGCTTTAAATAAATGTCCTTTTTCTGCTTTTATCTCTACAAGAAATTTGTTCATTTCTGGACTAATGTTTCTATTGAAAAGAAAATCAAATGACATTGATACTCTAATTTCATCTGATGGATTAGGTTCTACCCAATGGACAACAGTTGAAGGAAAGTACATTAAAGTTCCTTCTTTATTTTTATATGTTTTTGATGTAAAGCTTGTACCGATATCAGGTCCAGTTAAAAATAAAGTACCACTAAATATATGTGCATCATCTGTTGCATGATTATGTGGTTCAAGGTCTTCACCTTTTTTTAGTACCTTTGCCCAACAAGAAACATAGCAGTCTCCACACAAGGCGTGTATTTTTGGAGCAAGGATATGAGAACATCCTATGTCTTTTAATATTTTTGTATTTCTATGAGTAACTGTGTCTTGATTAGTACGAACGTAATCTAGTAAGAACCTTCTCTCGTCCTCACTTACCCAGCTATCAATTTCCTGAATCATTTTTCTCTAAGATATGTATAAAGTTCACATTAAAACTCAACGTAATTCTTAAGCCATCATGCTTTTGTGTTGACCTTGGTACATAATGTTGTGTATCTGGAGGGAATAATATTAATGATCCTTCCTGTACATCAATTACCTGATTATAGTTAGTTGGTTCTATACCTTTGTATTTAAGTAAGTCTGCAAAGTGTCTATTGCTATTTACAAAAATTGTAGGTTGATCTAGTGTCTTATCAAATTGTAGATAATACACACCACTCAATACCTCATCTCCTTTAGCGTGGTCATGTACTTCTTGGTACATCTCACTGGTGTGAATGTTATACCAAGCTCTTACCTCATATTTAAAAGGAGGACATCCAAGATAATTAAAATATGATTCTATTGCATATTGCAAACCATTACCTAATTCATCTAAACCAGTCATGTCTGCTACCTGTTGCCAAGTATGACAATCAGTAGCCCATGGAGCTTTTTGATTTGGATTACTTCTAAAGTCTTCTAGTAGTTTTGGAACTATAAGATCTTTATATTGTTCATGGTTCTTTAGTTGTTCCACGACTATATTTGTCGGAAACATTTGGTGTAGTTGTGCCATGTTTGGATGGACTCCAGTGTCGGGTGACACCGGAGATAATAAATAAGTTAGTTATTAGAGTTATCAGAGTTAGAAACTTCTTTGTCAGTTTCTTTCTTTTTCTCTTCTTTATTACAAAAGTCAAATCGAGTGAGTCTTGCTTTCATTTTGTTGTTCTGATGGCTCATGCTATTGATGGCGCAGTCAGTGCAACTTGTGTTGACTCAGCAGAAGCCAAGTCAAGTGGGAAGTTGTGAGCATTACGCTCGTGCATTACTTCAAAGCCAAGGTTAGCTCTGTTTAGTACGTCAGCCCAAGTAGGAATTATCTTTCCGTTGACATCAACTACTGACTGGTTAAAGTTAAAACCATTAAGGTTGAAAGCCATAGTGCAGATTCCCATGGAGGTAAGCCATATGCCAACCACGGGGAAAGTACCAAGAAAGAAATGTAGAGCACGAGAATTATTGAAAGAAGCATATTGGAATATCAATCTCCCAAAGTACCCGTGTGCAGCGACAATATTATATGTCTCTTCATCCTGCCCAAATTTATAGCCATAGTTCTGCGATACATCCTCTGTCGTTTCTTTAATAAGTGAGGAAGTAACCAGACTTCCATGCATAGCAGCGAAAAGAGCTCCACCGAAAACCCCAGCAACACCAGCCATATGGAATGGGTGCATGAGGATATTATGCTCGGCTTGGAAGACGAACATAAAGTTAAAAGTACCAGAGATACCCAAAGGCATTCCATCACTGAAACTCCCCTGCCCAAAAGGGTAGACAAGAAACACTGCTAGAGCTGCTGATACTGGAGCTGTGTATGCCACAAAGATCCAAGGTCTCATTCCTAATCGGTATGAAAGTTCCCATTGTCTTCCTGCATATGCAAGCACTCCTATTAAGAAGTGGAAGATAATAAGCTGATATGGTCCGCCGTTATATAGCCACTCGTCCAGTGTGCCAGCTTCCCAGATCGGGTAAAAATGTAGTCCGATTGCGTTAGAGGAGGGGACGACTGCTCCTGAAATAATGTTGTTTCCGTACAACAACGAGCCTGAAACTGGCTCACGTATGCCATCTATATCTACAGGTGGTGCTGCGATAAAGGCGAGTATAAAGCAAGTAGTAGCAGCCAGTAAGCAAGGGATCATTAACACACCAAACCAACCTACGTATAGACGGTTCTCTGTGCTAGTAACCCACTCGCAAAACTTCTGCCAGTTTGTTGTGCCTTCTCGTTGTAATGAGATTGCTGCCATTTAAAAAATTCCGGGTATAATTTGTCCTGTTGTTACGTAGGCACCTAGTGCTGCTACGAAGCCAAGCATTGCTGCCCAGCCATTAAATCTTTCTGCTTCGGGTGTCATGGTTTTTTGTTTTGGTAATACTTGTATAGGTGGTTCGTACGCATACTCATTTTCAAGTAGCGTATCTAAGTCTTTTGTTTTCATTTTTTTGGGGGTCTACCTTTTTTAGTTCCGTAGGTTCCCTTACCTTTAGGCATAATTAAAATTGTAGATCTGATCTTTCAAGTTTTGCTACAACGTCAGCTCTGTAAGCTGGATCACTGTCGTAGCGAGGATCAGCCATAGCAGCAACTAACTGTGCTTGGCTTCTAAATACATCAGAGGTACTTGTATTTTTACCCGTCAGCATTCGACCCTCGTATCCATTGGAGTTGTCATACTTAGCTTTTAAACCAGCTACTGCTAGTTCGATGACATTGGGATCTCCAGTGGAGACCACCTTGTCAAAGCTAGATATTTCAGATTGATTTAAATTTGCTGCTGCCCATTCAGTTACTTTTTTATATTCAGATTCACCACCAACACTTTGTGTTATACGA
>VTLG01002848.1_pt1 | contig 16677 bp, 19 predicted proteins | sample 4694571 | NCBI WGS metagenome assembly VTLG01 (sample SAMN12604809, study PRJNA352737) | marine metagenome | biome: ENVO:00000447; feature: ENVO:00000209|ENVO:00000569|ENVO:01000036; material: ENVO:00002151; isolation source: viral sequences binned using virsorter ...
TGCAATGGATACTATGGAAATAGATTTTGAAATGGAAGTTAAGCAAAGTTCTGCAAATACTTCTACTGCAGCTAAAAGCAAAACAACAGATAGCGGAGCTGAAGTTAAAGCTAGTGCATCTTGGGGCTGGGGAAGTGCATCAGTAAAAGCACATCATAATGTGTCAGGCACAGTCTCTTCATCTAAGACTAATACCAGGTCAACTGACTTTAGCGCTAAGTATCATGTTAATGCTACCGCTAAGCAATTACCGCCTGCGGAGGGTATGGCCAGGTTTACGCAGATATTAGCATCTGTTATTGAACCAATCAATACTTCTTCTAAAGCAGGAGAAGCATCGCTGTAAATGGCTAATTTAAATCTAAATGGAGACGTTTCACAGAATGAAAAGATTCTTGAGATGGCTTACAAGGATTTAATAGTATTTGGCAAATTATTCTCTCCTCAAGACTTTTTAGCTTCGGCTACCCCAGATTTCCATGTGAACGTGGGGAAATTGCTTTTAAATAGAGAATTACAACAATTGGCTCTTGTTCTGCCTCGTGACCACGCAAAGTCAACCTTAGCAGCATGCGCTGTCTTACATCGGTTTTTATTTGCGACAAAAGATAGCCCAGAATTTATCGCTTGGGTTGGCGAGGCACAAGACCAAGCTATTGATAACCTGAATTGGATATCTACTCATATTTACGAGAATCCTGCAATTCATTACTATTTCGGTGACTTACAGGGAGATAAGTGGACAAAGAACGAAATTGTATTGAGAAATAATTGTAGGATGATTGCTAAAGGAGCATCTCAGCGACTTCGTGGTAAAAAGCAATTATCTACAAGATATACTGGAATTATCCTAGATGACTTCGAATCTGAGTTAAATACTAAAACTCCAGAGTCTAGACTACAAATAAAGAATTGGGTAACAGCTGCAGTGTATCCTGCGATTGATTTTGATAAAGGTGGGTTCTTATGGTGTAATGGAACAATTGTGCATTATGATTCATTCTTAAATGGACTTGTTAAAAATCATCAAGCTGCTCAAAAAACAGGTGAAGAGTATTCATGGACTGTTGAAACACATAAAGCTATACAGGAGGATGGTACTCCATTATGGCCTTCACGTTGGCCTTTAAAGAAAATTGAGGAAAGAAAGCAGTTTTACATAGATTCTGGTACTCCAGCTAAGTTTTATCAGGAATATATGAATCAGGCTAAATCTCCTGAAGATGAGATATTTAATGAAAATGATATAACTAAAGGATTTTATTCTGGGAGCGTTAAATTTAATGAGGAAGTAAATTCGTGGTATTTAACATTTGAAGATGGGAGTAAGGAATATGTCAATATTTACATGGGGGTTGACCCTGCTTCAACGCTTGGCGTTAGGAATGATTATAGTGTTATTATGGTTATTGGTGTTACTGCAGAATACGATTATTATGTTATTGAATATTGGAGAAAAAGAGTACTACCAATGGAGTGTGCCGACCAGATATTTAAGATTGCAGAACGATATAACCCGATTAAAAGAATAAATATTGAAACTATATCATATCAGGAAATGTTAAGAGATTATGTATCAAAACGTAGTAAAAGAGAAGGAAAGTTCCTTCCAGGTATTGAAATGGGAATTAAAGGATATGGTAATCAAAAAAAGAAAGATAGGTTATTTGAAGGCCTTCAGCCTATGTTTAAAGCGGGAGCAGTACATTTAAAGAAAGATATGCATGAATTTATTGGAGAATTGCTTGATTTTCCTAAAGGTTCACATGATGATACTATTGATGCATTCTGGTTATCAACTCAATATGCTAAGGGAAATAAGAAGGCTGGAAAAGTAAAAAAGGTTAAAAAAGGTGAGTCCTGGGAGAGTCCAAAAAAGAAGTATAATTGGATGACGGGTTCACGTATTTGATTTTCTAATAAATAATTGCTATATTACGCACTATGATAGAACAAGATAAAAGAGTAGAATCTATAAGAGAATTATGGAAACGATGGCTTGATGCTCGTAAAGATTGGGAAAATCATGCACGTGAGGATATAGATTTTTATTTAGGCAATCATTTTAGTCCATCAGAAAAAGACGAATTAGAATCCAGAAATCAATCAAGTATACCTCTTGATAGGATATATTCTGCTATTGAACAGTTCAAAGCTATTATAACATCAAAGCCTCCAAAGTTTTCAGCGTTACCAAGAGAAGACTCTGATAGCGACCTTGCAAATGTATGGAAAGTAATACTTGAATATATATGGAATATATCTGATGGGAATGAAGTATTTAAACAAACAATACATGATTATGCTGTTACGGGTCTTGGTTATTTTTATGCATATGTAGACAGAGAAGCTGATTATGGTAGAGGTGAAGTTAAATTTACATATATAGACCCATTTAGAGTTGTTGTTGACCCAAATGCTAGAAGTAGATATTTTGATGATGCAACAGGAATGATGCTCTCAACTATATTTACAAAGTTTCAATTACTTGATTTGTATCCACAATTAGCAGAAGTTAACGAAGAAACAGGTAAAATGCTTATTGACGATATTGAAGGATATTCTGAAGATGAAACATTTCCATCTCCAATGAATGAAAGAACTAAAGGCTCATTTACACCTGATTATGTTAAAGATTTTGATAAAGGAGAAGGTTCAGAGAAATATCAATTAATTGAAAGTTTTTCTAAAACTAAAGTTCCATATTACAGAATACTAGATACGACTTCAGGAGAAGAAAGAATCCTTGATACCGAGAATATGGAGAAGTTTTTATCTGACCCTGATATAGTTGAAGCTGTAGAGAAAGGTGTTATTGATGTTGTACAAGTGCAACAAACAAGAATTAAACTTACATGTACTCTTGGACAAATAATTCTATATGAAAGGATATTAAATACAGATAAATATCCAATTGTTCCTGTTCCTAATATTTGGACCAATACACCATATCCAATGAGTGATGTTAGGAAAAATAAAGATTTTCAAAGATTTTTAAATAAAACAATGTCTTTAATAACATCTCACGCTCAAGCATCTTCAGGACTTAAATTATTAATACCACAAGGAAGTATTGATGATATAGAGGAATTAGAAAGAGATTGGGCTAATCCTAATGCTACAATAGAGTATGACCCATCATTTGGAGAACCTCACTTTCCATCTCCTCAGCCACTATCTAATTCTGTAATGCAATTACCTCAGCTTATTGAAAGATATATTGATTTGAATATGGGTATATTTGAAATGTCTCAAGGAAATGCAGAAGTTGCTCCAAAAACATCATCAGCAACGATGATGCTTGAAGACTTTGGACAAAGAAGAAGTAAATCAAAATTAAGAGATATCGAAGGTTCTTTAAGAAGATTAGGACAAGTTATATATAATTTAGCAAAAGAACATTATACATATAAAAAAGCATTTAGAGTTGTACAGCCAAATAATGATATGAGTGAATATATGGTTAATCATTATAACGATAAGTCCCAAGCAATTGGGGAAATGATGAATGATTTAACTATTGGTCAATATGATATCAATATTATAGGAAGTTCAACAATGCCTTCAAATAGATGGGGAGAATGGTCAATATATATGGAGGCATATCAAGCAGGACTTATTGATAGAACAGAAGCATTAATGAAGACTGATATATTTGATAAAGAAGGTGTTTTACAAAGAATGGACATTGTACAACAATTACAACAACAATTACAACAGGCACAAGAAGCCGTTAAGAATTTAGAAGGTGATTTACAGACAGCTCATAGAGAGTCAATCTCAGCTCGTAAACGTACAGAAGTTGAGAAATTCAAAGCTGAACTTAAATCAAATGAGTCTCAAGCCAAGTCAGCAAATAAACTTGCTATTGGTAAATTAGAAAATGCAGTTAAGCTCGAGTCAGAGAAGTTACGTTTACGTAGCCAAACTCAAGAAAAACAAGAGAGATTGCAAAGAAAAGGAGAATAGTATGGATAACGCATTAGAAAATGAAAATCTTGGTAATCAAGGTCAAATCAATGATAATGTAGGGCATGATGAAAATCAAACACAGGATACAGAATCTGGAAACGATTGGGAAGCTCAAGCTAAGTATCATCAATCAGAGAAGGATAAACTATATTCTGAAAACCAAAAATTAAAGCAATATGAACAGATTGGACATATGCTGGAATCACGACCAGATATAGTGAATGCTATAAGTGGAATGGTCAAAGGTGGTCAACCAGCCCAGCCTCAACGTGTTGAATTATCTAAGGATGAGTTTGACCCATGGGAAGCCTATAATGACCCGTCATCTAAGTCGTATCAATATCGACAACAAGAGTTACAAGACACTATTGATAATGCAATTCAAGGCCAAATGGCTGGTGTTCAAAAACAAGTTGGAATGAGTGAATTAAAATCACAGCTTCAAGCTAAAGGTCTTAATGACCAAGAGGTTAATTCATTTATTGAATTTGCAAGTAAGAACCCTGCTGAATATGGCGTTGATGGTGCAATAAATATGTGGCGTTCTGTAACTCAAGAACAGCCCGAAGGAGCTATAGCATCAAATCCATTAGATGCAATTCGTCAAAATCAGAATACCCCGCAACAAGCTGGAATCCTTAATGGAGAGCAGCCTGTTAGGCAGTCTGATGATGAAGCAAGATGGAAAGGTGTATTAAGCGCCTCTAGGGTTGGAAATAAGATACCGTAAATTAAAATACAAATATAAGGAGATGTCATAATGGCAAATCAAACTGGAACATTATATTCGTATAACGTTGACCAAACTGGAAACAGTGTACCAACAGCAGTTGGTTTATCGGCTGACCTTAGACGAATACATAATTTTGGCGATAGAGTCGCTGAATTAGCTCCAGATGAATCTCCATTTTTTGTATATCTTAATAAGGTAGCAAAAGTACCAACTAATGACCCTGTTTTCAGGTTCTTAGAAAATCGTTCAAAAATTGACTGGACAAGCAGAAACTTCTTTGTTGATGGAACAACTTTAACTGATGTTACAGCTGATTCATCATATACATTAACAGTTGATGATAATGCATCATCTCCTGCGAAGATTGATTGGCTTGTTAAAGGTATGGTTTTTGCAGTAGAAACAAATGATTCAGGCACAGCATCTCAAATATTGTTTAGAATCGAAGGAATTACACAAAATTCTGCCGATACTACATTATCTGCGAGATGTATTGCTTTATCTAGTTCCTCTGCTGGAGCTACATACAATGACGTTGCAGATGGTGATGCATGTCAAGTCATAGGTACTTCTTTTGCTGAGGGTTCAGGTTCTCCTGATGTTTGGTCAAGTCAATTAGACGATGACTTCGGGTATTGTCAAATATTCAAAACAGCAGCAGAAATGACAAACACAGCAATTGCTACTAATTACAGAGGATATGCAAATGAATGGGATAGAATCTGGAATTTAAAACTAAGAGAACATAAAGTAGATATTGAAAGAGCTATGCTTTTCTCAATGAGAGCAAGAAGCGATAGCTTACAGTATTCAGAAGGCATAGTAGGACATATACTTGCAAACTCAACAGCAGTTGCAAGTGGTGCTGCTTCTTATACTTCTGGAGCTGCTTATATGTTTTCACAAGCATCAACATCAATGACTTATGATACATTATTAAGTGATTTTGAAGTTGTGTTCGACCCAGCAAGGGGTGGAAATAAGAGTAAACTAGCGTTAGCAAGTAGACCTGTTTTATCTTACTTGAATAAAGTAGGAAATAATGCAGGCTTTATTGATGCTTCATTAGATACTCGTTCAAATACTCCAAATAGCTATAACTGGAATGCTTCACAACGTGATGGTGCTTTTGGTCATTTAATCACACAAGTAAATACAATCCATGGAGATTTATCTGTGGTTGCAGAACCTATGTTTAGAGGTATTGCAAGTGGATATATGTGCTTGGTTGATTTAGACCACGTTGCTTACAGACCTTTGGTCGGAAATGGTCTTAATCGTGATACTCATATTATCACAAACGTACAACAAGCAGATGAGGATTTAAGAAAAGATATGATTCTTACAGAAGCAGGTCTTGAGATTACAATCCCTGAAACACATGCTTTGTATTCGTTTACTGACTTATAAGGAGGTTGAAATGAGAAGTGATAAATTAAATATTAATAGTTCAACTTATGGAGACCTTTCTGATGAACAATTAACTAAGTTGGGTCCTGAAATTATCTTTCAGTATAATTACATTAGTTGTGCAAATCCTGTTGTTTCACAATGGGGTGATACAACTGATGGAGTTCTGGCTACTGAAGCTAGGTTCGGAATGTTGTTTTTTGGGCCTAATAATGAGTTGTATCCAGCCTCTTGTTGTTCAATAGGAGCTGTTACAGTAGCTGGAAAAACTCCTGCAGTAGATGGAGCAGTCCCAGCAACTGATACAAGTGCTACTTTGGCTGGGTTTGATATCCAAATGGATGCTGAAACAGCAGCGGATACAGGTCTTGAAATAGTATTATCAGGTGTCCTTTAGGTGGAAACGCCAATGGATTTACTGTTGGTACTCATCGAGGTTATATTGATGCAACATTCATTACAGCCGATTGGTCTGATTTTGAGGGTGTTGGTGTAGGCTTTAGAAAAGTCGAAGACTTTAATGATGGCCATGTACCAATCCTTAAAGCAGGTGCAGCAGCGGATGGTGTTTACACTGATTTTGCAGCATTTGGTTCAATGGGTGATACTGATATTAAAACAATGACTGATTTGAATGATACTGGAACAAGTGTTGTTACCGATGTTGGTGTTGTCCCTGTTGATGGTGATAATATGAGATTAAGAATATTTCTTCATGGTAATGGAAAAGTAACTTATTCACATGTTAATGATGAAGAGGCAGGTGCAGGTACATTGGCAGAACCATCAGGTACAGTAGCATATACATTTGACGATGGAGATGTTGTTATTCCTTATCTCTATACTTCGGCTGATACAGCAGCAGCAGATGAACTATTTCTTAAAGATTGTAAAGTAGTTCGTGCTCCTGGTATTAGTTATAGTGGAGATGGCTCAGTATAATGAACTAAAGAAATAATAGTTTTGTAGAACTATGGGAGTTGTCGTATAAAGGGCGGCTCCCGAATCTACTTAAGACAATATAAATTTAAACGAGCCCATTCACGCTCAGCCAGAGCTTAGGGCAGGAGGTAAATATGGCAGGTGGTTTACACAAATACACAGTACAAGAAGCCCAAAATGCTGGATTAGGACAATTAGGTTCTATTCTTGTAACTGGAACAGCTGCAGCTACAGCAACATTAGGAGTTTTCGTAGCAATAACATTTTTAGAAGATACAGTATTTAATTCAGATGCAGCAGGATTAGTAGCAGAAGATAACGAATTATGGCCTAATTCTGTAGGAGATGAGGACGCAACTACTACTAAAGTAAGTGCACAAAATGGTGATAATACTGATACCGAAACCTTTCCTAGAGGTGTTACAATATATGGAAGATGGACATCTTTTAAATTAGCTTCAGGTAAAGTAATTGCCTATGTAGGATAACGTTATGGCGTTATCTGCAGGAAATTCATTAATAACAAATAATCAATATATTGATTTAGATGTTTTAAAAAGAGTTGTAATTGAAATTTTTTCTAGTGCTAATCCTAGCGATAACCCTGCTGGTCAGCCAACAGAAGGTATTGCTTTATCTTCGGAAACTGAGGATGAAGATGGAAGCTATTATTGGACACATGGGACAGGTGTTACATTAGGAGTAACCGCAAGCCGTTTAACTGTAGCATGCGATGGAACTGGTGGTAGATTCGCCTCAGTTCTTTTAAATCTTCAACCGAGTACAACATATAAATTAAGGTCAAAAATCCTAACGACAACCGATTTAAGTGATAGTGTTGATGGGAGTGCAACAACTTCACTTTTAATTGGACCTTCAATTAATAATGGAGATAATTTTAGTGTTACATCAAATTCTACTGTTATTAGCGATACCTTTACTACAACAAATAGTCAACAACAATTATATCTTACAGTAAGATGTGACACTGCAAGCAGAAAAGGATGGTTTGATTATCTTCATATATGGACAGGTCAAGAGACTTCAGTAAATTTAGCTAATGGAGAAGTTGATTAATAATATGGCTAAGAAACGAAATTATAAACATGGCGGTAAAATGGATGGACCTTCACATAGTAAAGGTGGTATACCTATTAATGTTGAAGGTGGTGAATATGTAATTAAAAAGTCTTCTGTCAACAAAGATACAGAGGCTTATTTGGAATATATCAATACACATGGTAAATTACCGACAGGTATTGATGCAAGAAAAAGGAGAAAATGATGCCAGAAGTAAAAGATGAATTAGGAAATAAGGTTGCAGAATTTGAATATACACCAAAAGGTGAAGCAGCAGCAGATAAGATAGTTGCACAGAATCCAGGATATACAGTAACAAATGCAATGGAAAGAAGTCAGACAATGTATATGGGTGGTGGAAAAGTTCATAATATGATGTACAAAAAAGGTGGGGAAGTTAAGAAAAAATAATGAGAATTTATTATTGCGAATGTGGAGAAAGAACTGAAGTTGCTAAAGGCGAAGTCAAGCAATGTAAATGTGATAAAGTATTTGGTGGCGGTGGAAAGGTATCTGACCATATAAATATGAGAAAAACATGGAGTGGACAAACTAAAGTGGAATTTAACCAAACAACAATGGATGAAGATATTAAGCAAAGGAATGCTAGGTAATGGCTGAATCTATAAAAAATCAAGTTGATGCATTGACAGGATTTGCAAGTACTGAAGACTTAGCTCTTCAAGATTGGTGTGAAGCTGGAGCATTAGAGCTTATCAATCTTTTTCCTCCTAAATTAAAAGAAAAATGTATGACAGAGACTACAGTAACTAATTCTCCTTCATATTTATCAGATTTAGATGGAATCGGAGAGATTTTACATGTTACAAGGCTTTCTGCTGATTCTGGAGGATATAGAGTACCATGTAGAGAGGTGCCTTCGATGTATGGGGAAATGACGGGAGATTCATCTAATATAATGTTTTATGCAACTGCGACTGACCCTGCGTATTGGATAACAAGTTCAAATGATGCTACTATATTAAATATTAATCCTACTCCAACAGTAAACCAAACTGGGATTGTTTATCATGTTGCTCATCCACAAGTGAATATTGCTAGTAGTGAAATAGGTAATTTCCCTGATGAGGCAGGATATTTAGTTGTATTATATGCAGCTTGTAGAGCATTGCATAGAAAGATGAATAATAAGATAGGTGATTTACCAAGTGATGTTTCAGAGCCAGTATTGCAATCAGTATCTACATCATTACCTTCTTATACATCTCCAAGTTCTTTTGTATTACCTGTTCCACCTGTTGGAGCAGATGTTAGTTTTGCTGGGGTTGGAAGTGTAGAAACATTTACATCTCCTATATTTAGCGCACCAACATTAGGGACAATAGATTCCATGAGTTTACCCACAGCTCCTGTATCTCCTTCTATGAGTGAAAAAAGTGTTACTATAACAGGAACAGCTCCAACATATACACAAGCTGTTTTATTTTTATCTGATGCTCCTACTGTTGGGACCTTAAGTATTACTGCAGTTATTCCAGTTCCTCCAGTATTAGATTCAACTCCTGTTTCAACATCAGGATTAACAAATCCTACATATACTGCACCTGTAATGAATCCTCCTGATTGGAGTGATACAAATACATGGATATCTACAGAAGAAGATAGTGAAATGCTTAATGCTAGAATTTCAGAGATAACAGCAAAGGTACAAGAATATCAAGTAAGATTAGGAGAATCAAAAGCACAATTTGATAAAGAAACAACAATATTAAATAAAGATTTACAGGTTGCATTGAAAGATGCAGAATTAGGGGATAGAAATAAATTAACAAAATATGCTTCAGAAATACAAGCATATCAAGCAGAGGTAGCTAAACAAGTTCAGGACTTTCAAATAGATTTAAATGCTAATATAGAAATTTGGTCAACAAAAAGACAAACAGAATTGCAAAAATATTCATCTGATATACAAAATAATTTAAATGTATTTAATAAAGAAAGTGCAGAATATCAAGCTAAGTTACAAAAAGATTTAAAGGATGCAGAATTAAAAGAGACTAAAGAAGGAAGAGATTTACAGAAGTATAATAGTGATTTACAATCTTATCAATCTCAGGTCAATACAGAAGTTCAGAAATGGACAAATGAAACATTTGGTAAAGTTTATCAAGAATGGGTACAAAAATATCAAGGACAATTATCTCAATATGGAAGCGATATACAAAAAGAATCATCTAGGGTTTCATCTTCTTTGGGTGATTATCAAGCTAAAGTAACTAAAGCTTTACAAACATATCAATCTGAAACAGGATACGATATTTCTAAATATCAAGCTGAAATACAAGCAAATACTCAAAAGTTTCAAAGTGATTTAGCTGATAATACTTCGGACTTTACAAATAATTTACAAAAATATACATCTGAAATCGCTAAGGTTACAGAATCAAATCAAAGTACTTTAGCAAAGTATGCCCAAGATGTTGCAAATTACGGGGCAAAGATACAAAAACATTCAACTGATTATCAATGGCTTCAAGGGCAATATGCTCAATTGAAGCAAGAATATAATCAAGGAATACAAATATTGATTGGTGGAGGAAATCCACCACAACAACAAGAACAAGGAGGAAGGTAAATGGCAGCACATAAAGCAACAGTTAGTGTTTCCGCATCAGTTCTACCAGATGACATAAAGACTTCTGTAGGAGGAACTATTGTCTATGATTTGAACGATGTAGGAAGCGATAATAAATGGGTTTATTTTGCTAATAATGTCAGTGATACAGCTCAACCAATCATGGCAGATGGAGTCAGTTATTTAGCAGGTGATGCTGGTGATGAAACTGCTGTAGTTGATGCTGATGCTGATGATTTAGGGTTTTTAGTGTTAAAACACTCTGGATATCAAGGTGATGGTACAACAGCCTCAACAGATAATTTATATCTAAATATTACTCATGGCGCTGATGCAGATGCAGCAGCAGGCAGTTTAATCTTAGAACCTGGCGATGTATGGTGGGGAAGATTTGTCCATAGTGATGTAGATGATATTTCTGTTGAAGCAGCAGCTAATACAGTTAAACTATTGATTTATGCAGTACTAGATGATGGTGGTGTGTAGATAGGAGTCGATAATGGCAAAGAGCTTAACAGCAAAAAATATAATAGACCAAGCAGAACATCTTTTTGGTAGACAATCAGAAGCTTATATGTTAAGAATGATTAATGATGGACTTCTTGATATATCAGATAAGAAACAACATTATACAGTTTCGGCAACTCAGGATTTAGTACCAAAGCAAAGATGGTATGCATTGACTGATGATATGATTGATATTACAAAGGTAGAGATACTTGATACAAATAATCGTTATGTAATGATACCGAAATTATCAGACCCTCATAAATTATTGAGAGATGATACGGATGAAGACAGCGATAGCTTAAGGTAATTATGGCAATAAATAAAAGAACATATCCAAATGATTATTTCGTATGGTATAATGATGATGATAGATTAGCAATATTAACGAATGATACTACTGCGGTTTCAGGAGAAAGAACTACTGAAAGATATGATACATATCAAGGAAGTGGTAGTACTGGTTCAATAAGTGCATTTGCTGATGCAGGTGGAGGTGAGGTTTTAGCAACAAGCGCAGACCATGGATTAGCAACAGGAACTACTATAACTATAGATGGTTCAACAAATTTTGATACTGATGAAGTGGTAACAAAAGTAACTAAAGATACTTTTAAATTTACTGCTAGCTGGACTTCAACTGCAGGTGAAACTGGAACATGGTCAACAACTAATCTTGTTAATGGTATTAGAATAACATTTCATTCCAAATATGAAGAGATTACAGCAGTAACAAATGATTTAAAGACTCATGCAGGATTAGACAGCTCTCTTCATAATGCTTTGTTATGTTATATAAAATCAAGATTATTTGAAGATACAGGAGATGTACAAAGAGCTCAATATTTTAGACAAATGTATGAACAGAAAGTAAGGAAACACAGAGGAAGAAGGTCTGGAATTAGAGCATTAGCTGTTGGGAGATTATAATTAATGGCTATAACATGGTCAAAAGAAAGTAATACAAAGGCAACATCAACAGGGTCAACTACTGATACTTCATTTCAATTAGAAAGCGGACAATCTTTTTTAGTAAAAAATTCAAGTGCAGCAAATATACTTACAGTTGCCGAAGATACTGGTATATTAACATCATCAGGTGGTATAAAAATTGGCGGTAATGTTATATATGCTTCAGATGGTGGCTCAACAATAACTCTTGATACAAGTGATAACGTTACTATTACTGGAGATTTAACAGTTTCTGGAGGAGATGTTAATGGTGGTAGAATTAATATGACTGTTGGAGAAACAACAACAGTGATAGGGGAAGGTGCTGGAGTAAGTCTGAATCCTCATTCTCGAAGAAATACTTTCATGGGATATGGGGCTGGCGCTTATTCCGTAGCTTTTGCAGGAGGGGGTGGTGCATCCGCAATTCCAAGCGGAGATAATACTTATATTGGTTATCAAGCAGGAATGGGGCCTGATAGTTATCCTTATTCGGTGGGTGCTTGGGGAAATACGGCTATAGGCTCTGGGGCTTTTGAAAGTTGTGGTGGTGATGATACTCAAAATACAGCAGTGGGTATATCCTCATTAAAAGCTGGTAATGATGTAAGTCATGACACAGCTATTGGGGCTAGTTCTCTGTATTCTTGCACCAGCGGAGGTAATAACACGTGTGTAGGGTCTTCTTCAGGTTATTATATAACTACTGGAGCACAGAATACTCATTTAGGAAAAAGTGCTGGATATGGAGCAACAGGAGGTGTAACAGGAAATAGTAATACTACAGTAGGTTATCAGGCTGGATTTAAAATACAGGGTGCTTCAGCCTATAATACTTTTGTAGGAAGTCAAGTTGGAGATAATATCACAACTGGAACTAATAATACAATGATTGGCTTTCATATAAGCGCATCAGCAGTTGATGTTACACATGAAATTGTTATAGGTTCTGGTGAAAGTGGTACAAGTGATTTTGATGGAGCAGGAACAGATACAATTAGAATAGGTAGAGCTGATGAATATATGACAGGAGATTTAACATCTAATACATGGTCTCATGGTTCTGATATTAGAATTAAAAAAGATATATCAGACAATGAATTAGGGCTTGATTTTATTAATGATTTAAGAACTGTCAATTATAAGAAGAAAGCGCCAAGTGAATATCCGAAAGAATTTAAAGCGTATAATACTAATGAAACTGAGAGAAAGAATCCTGATAGGGTTTATTATGGGTTTATTGCTCAAGAGGTAAAAGAGGCAATGGATAAAGTTGGGCATTCTAACTTTCCTATGTGGAAAGAAAGTAATGATGGAATGCAAGAATTAGCAGAAGCAGAATTAATTGCTCCTCTAGTTAAATCAATACAAGAATTAAGTGAAAAAGTTTATCAATTAGAAAATAAGGAATAAAGTATGAGTGACCTGAAAGAAAAGTTAGAAAGTCTTAAGAAGCAACAAGAACAAGCAAAAGAGATTTTCGTTAAATGTCAAGGGGCGATTGAGTTAGTTCAATCTATGATAGAAGAGAAAGAGAAAGTAGTAACTGATAAAAAGAAATAGTTTTTTGAAATAGAGGTAAATATGCCGAATAAAGATAAAGGTGTTGTCAGAAGAGCAATTGTAACTCCTGATAAGCACTTTCCACTTGCAGATATTCCTGCAATAAAGTGTCTTAAAAAGACAATCGAAATAGTTAAGCCAGACATTTATATAGATTTAGGAGATGTCGGAGAATGGTCATCTTTTTCACATTGGAAATGGAAAAGAAAGAAAGCACCTCCATTAGAATTTCTTATAGAAGATTTCGACAAAGATGTTAAGGATGTTAATAAAGGGATGGATATGATTGATGAATCCCTGGATAAAGTAAATTGTAAGGAAAAGTATATTACTGAAGGGAACCATGATGATTGGTGTAATATGGCAGTTGAAAGATATCCATATATACCACAATATAAGTTTGCTAATGCAGTTAAACTTAAAGATAGAGGATATAAGTACTATCGTTTTGGAAAGAAGTTAAAGATAGGTAAGTTATATTTTTATCATGGGCATCAATATGGTGGACAGTATCATACTGCAAATCATATACGAAAACTTGGATGTAATATAATGTATGGACATTGGCATGATTTACAGCAAATGAGTGCAACTCATATGGATGGACCAAAGTCAGCTTGGAGTATTGGCTGCTTAAAAGATATGAGTAGTGAAAGTAATGCTTGGCTTGGTAATAGGCCAATAAATTGGGCACATGCATTTGCAATTGTGGATTTTTTCAAAGGAGGATTATTCACAGTACATATAATACAAATAATCAAAGGCAAAACCTCATTATGGGGTGAGCTTATAGAAGGTAAATAAGGAGAAATATGGCAACGTTAACAGTAACACATACAGAAGATATTACTTTAAATGGACAGCAATTTGGCGCAACAAATATATTTACGGCTACAGGTATTAATGAAGTTGATAAAAGTATAATTACGTGCACTACGGATAAAGTAGAGATTTTAGGTTTTATAGCATCTGGTGTAGCGAAAGGAAGTTTTATAGAAGCCAATGTTAGATATATGAGATTCACTAATCTTGATACTGGTAATCATGTTGTTTTGTTTTTTACAAACGAAAGTAGTGATGAAGTAGCTATAAAATTAGATAAAGGCCAAACTTTTATATGGAATCCAGATACAGCTGGAGGAGTTGTAGATAATATGGATGCAAATTCAGGAGGGGCAGCATCATCTGGACAATTAGCAGATATAACAAAAGTTTCTGTTCAAACAGATACAGCTTCATGTAAATTAGAAATTTTAGTAGCCACAACATAAAATGAATATAGGTGATTATCTTTTAAAGAGTAATAAAATTACTCAAAAGCAAAGAGAAAAAGCTGAACTTGAACATGAAGTATCTGGTAATAAGTTTGGCAAATGCTGTTTAGATTTAGGTTTTATTAATAGAACTGAATTAAATCAGGCAATAAAGGCAGTACAAAAATATCAACAAGGAGAGAAAAGGCCAATGGCAACACAAATCGGAGAAGATAGTAAATTCACATTTGATTTAAAATTTATGGCTACGATAGCAGCTGTTATTATATCTGCATGTGGAACTTATTTTAGTATTCAAGGTTCTATTGATGAACTTAAATCTAACAATAGTCCCAATAGATTAGAACATGATTATCTTAAAGGTGAGGTAGAAAAGATACAATCTATGGGAGATTTAAAAATTATTAGTTATAAATTAGATGAGTATGATGAAATGTTTAAAGAGATAAAAGAACTTGTTAAACAATTACAGCCTCTTGCTTCTGATTTAGAATATATAAAATCTGAATTAAATAAATTAAAAGAAAGAAAAATTGATATACCTGAAATTGATTTATCAGGACTTGAGACTGCTATAGACAAGGTAGGGGAAGATGTTAAGTCTATGCAGAATAGTCTAGGTGAGTTTGAAGAAAGGTTAAATAAAGTAGAAAGAAAAGGTGGAGGGAGGTTTTAATGAATGGAAGATTTAAAAACTATTTTATCTATGTGGCTTGCTATGTCACTTGTTTGTTTGGTGGCTTTTTTTCTAATTCGACTGCTTATGGGTCTGCTGGAGTTAGTACACCTTATGTAAATGGTAATATTGAACTGGAAGATGATTATAAATATAATTTTGGAATCAGAAAGATTGCTTTATTTCCATATCAAACAAGGAACAAATTTTACAAGGGTGATGAAGAAGCACTTAGCGATAAAGCTATAACAGGTGCCGTAAGTGGCGTAGAATACCTTTTTTCGGCTAGTTCTGTGCGTAATAGGGGTTATACCTACCTAGACCAAGAACATTGGATTAAATGGTCAAATAAGTTCTTTATTACAAAATTCAAATATATTAACAAAGAAAGCAGAGATTTAGAGTTTGCTGATTATGATGCAAGATTTAAAGTAAATTTAGGAAGAGTATGTATTACAACTGGAGCATCTATAAAAGGGCATCCAATTTATGGACATCCTGCTATTCATGATTATGAAGGTGCATGGTGGGAACTTGCTTATGATTATGGATATGTTGATTATATGGTTCCGTTACATGATTTAAATGGTAATGGGATTATAGATAATTATTGGATTTGGATTGAAACTGATGCAGAGACATTGGAAGGTTATTGGGAAGAATATTATGAAAGTACTAATTATTATTGGGAAGATGAGAATGGTGAATATGTAGCTAATAGTGATGATGAATTTTTATCATACCATTATCCTAATGTTGTAAGAGAATATAATGAAGATAATAAAGAAAAAGAATGGCAAGCAGAAGCTTCTATAGTTGTTGGCTTGGATATGCTACTTGGGGGTGAGAAGTATTACTCCCATATTTGGGTTAATGCATTTCCTTATTCTGTTGGTTTAACAGATAAAGCTTATGAAGGAGATGATGTGCAATATGACGTTGGAATGCTGATAGGCACCAACCTAGGTGAGCA
>VTLG01008135.1_pt1 | contig 16675 bp, 21 predicted proteins | sample 4694571 | NCBI WGS metagenome assembly VTLG01 (sample SAMN12604809, study PRJNA352737) | marine metagenome | biome: ENVO:00000447; feature: ENVO:00000209|ENVO:00000569|ENVO:01000036; material: ENVO:00002151; isolation source: viral sequences binned using virsorter ...
GCTGCGGCCGTCCCGGCCGGGTTGCTTGGAGCTTGATGCTTGAGGCTTGGAGCTTGGGGCTTGATGCTTCCTTCTCTCAGCTCGGAGGGCTGTATAATATTTCGGGTGGTACCAGGTCATTAGTGTTTACCATATGATACATTAGAAATTGATTTTGTCCAGCAGGCTCTGCATTCTTTACACTTGCCACCCTGTGAAGGGGCGGGACATGTTGCATTTTTTGTCACCACGCTCGACGTGTGAGTCCATGCTGTTGGAGCTGGTCCATCGATCTTGCTTCCTGATAATCTTATAACAAGATTGTCTGGTACAGCTGCAGGGTCTGGCAGGTAGCGTCTCTCCTGTGTTGGTAGCCAGTGATTTGTATCTGGCGTCTGTCTTACTACTTCTAGAATTTTATTCATATGCTCAACGCTCTGTACATCTCCAGCGTCATGCCATCTAAACCATTTCTGTCTCTTCACCTGTGCAACCATTGCGGTGATCCATGAGTCATGGCCCAGGCTTCCCAGCCTGTAGTACTGAGCTTTTTTAATTGCGGGATATCTTATATAATTTCCTTTTAATGCATAGCAGCCATAGCAAGGTGTGCCCTTAATCTTACGGAGCTTGGCGCCTGTTTGGCAGGCCCACGCTGGCAGGCTGTAGCTCAGGCCCGGCATTTTGGATGTGCGGGTCATGGACCCGGTAATTTTAACTGCTTCTTTTACTAGCATTTATAATCTTTCTAGCGTCTGTTACTGGGAGCTTTCCGCCTGCAGCTTCACACGCTTTCAGCATTTTTTCTAAAATTTCAATTTTAGTTTTTTTGCTTGTTTTTTTATCTAAGAACTTTTTTATTTTCATAATTATTCCTTTCTAATTTTATTTTATTTTTTAATTGTGGCATCATTAAGGCCGGCCGGGGAGCTTGAAGCTTGGCGCTTGGTGCTTGCAGCTTGGGGCTTGTGTTCTTTAATTTGTCTTTTATACATTGCAGCGTCTTCTCTTCCTGCTTTAAAAAACTTCTCACAGCTGGCCAGGTAAGCCCGCGGGAGCTGATCATGATCCCGCAGGAAATAGTGTGTTAAGTCGTTGTGTTTAATTCTCTTAGTCATTTGGATCTGGTTCTAATGAAGCATATTTTTCTTTTAGGTTGATGTGCGTTAGCTTTGTCTTTTCTTCATTTAAAGCCGCGTTGCACTGGACGATGGCCTGAAGCATAAACATCATCGCTCCAAATGTTGGTGTGTTTTTTTGTTTACGTGTTCGCAGCTCGTCGTGTGCGCTCACTAGCATTTTTTTAAGTTTTTCAAGTTCAGTCATATATTCCTTTCTAAATTCATCCTATCATCTCCAGGATCAGCTGTCAAGCTTGCTGCTTGAAGCTTGCCGGCCGGATCCCAGATCCCAGGTCCTGTCTGCTAGGTCAAGTGTTTCTGCCCAACAGGACCAGGGATCAGGCGCCAACTGTTACCAGACCTATTTTACAGCGCGCTGATCAGATCAACAGGCATTTATTCGGTGTGATCAATTCACCTATAGGAAATTTTTAAGGCATTTCTATAGCACAGCCACCTACTGATCCCAGATTAGTGATCAAACCCAATGGCTCCCGTACGGAGATTATCTGGCACATACCATCGGATCTTGTCAGGAACTTGTCCACTAAGACCACTAATCAGGGATCAGTTCTGGTTCATAACACAAAGACGGACAGGTGTCGGTGTGATGTGCTACAACCAGAAGTTGTCCCATTATTTAATACTCATAAAATGGTTTAAATAATTAATCCTATTTAATGCTTGACAGTAGAAATGTCAAGTGATAAATTAAAAATAATTAAATAAAGGAGAATAAATGCAAACAAATAAAAAAACAAATCCGGCCGGTGATGCTTTTGATATGGTAAACTCAATTAATAAAGTATCAAGAACCGGATCTTTGTATGGTAAATTATTTGCAATTAAAGATATGCAAATCTATTTACTTGAACAAGAAAAAGTGCTAAAAGAACAAATAGAAAGAGAGGAAAACAATGAGTAGAATAAGACTGAACCAAGAGTACAGAAATAAAATTGCTAACAGAATGAGAGTACACTTGGAACAAGAACCAACCCAAGAAAAAACAAAGTATGATGAACTCAAAGCAGATCAAATTGAGTTAAATGATAATGCGTGGAATATTGCAGAACAAATTGTCAGAAAACATTATACACCAGAAGATGTCAAAATGGCATATCATCTTGAAAATAAATTTGAGAATGTAAATACTATTGCAAAGGATAGTTGTTTCCATTTTCATTATTTAGGTCAAGTAGAAGATAGAGATTATGATGGCAACCCAATAATGAAAGAAGATACTATTGAGGAACATTTTGACTTTCGTTTAGGTGGTGCTTTTGAGGGTAATGATAGCAATTCATATTCCAAAGATGAAAGCTATGGATATGCTTTATATCGTGATGAACTAAAAGCACAAGATAACTGCAACCCAGATATTTTGATTGAACAAGATGGCAAAGAACACAATCCACATAGAACAAAATATACAGACGCAAATAATAAATATCTTGGCGACGAAACCATAGGTTATGGCAAACAATGGAATGAAAAATATCAATTAGATTTAATTGGTAGAGAGTATTGTAGAGATCGTTCTATTGCTTGTAGCCAAGAACAATTTATGATGTTGAAAGAATGGAAACAAGCAAAAGGTCAATTTGTTATTGCACATCATAAGTGGATTAAATCTATTTTAGACCAGATGAAAGAAATTAAAATTGGTTTGAAAGGTTATAAATATCTTGACGAGGCAATCGAGTTATGTACTGAACTTGGATTGAATATTTCTGACGCAGAAATAATCAGAACTAATAGCACCGGCCTTGTTATATATAATCCTAAAAATCTTGCTGATAGGATTAAAGGTATGAAAAACAAAAATACAACTAGAGAGGATAAAATAAAGGCAAGGTTGTTGTATGAAAAACAACAACAACAAAATAGTTAAAAACCCATTTTGGGCATATAAACTATTTACTTAAGGGATAATTTATGGGATTATCCCTTAATAACAGAAAGGTATAAAATGAAAACAGATCAAACATTTACAATCACATTTACAAAGCAGAATGGTGAGAGTACAACTAGAAAAGCAAAATGGACAGATAAGTGTCAAGAGTTTGTTGCACAAGCTGGTCATAAAGTTTTGACTTTTTTAGATTTAGACGCGACTGAACTAGCTGGTGAAGATCAATACAGAAATGCAACTGATAAAATAACGCCTTGGAGTATTAAATGATTTGTATTTCAACAACATTGTTAATCATAATAATTGCGCCGGTAATTGCCGGCGCTTTATATTTTAGGAGTAAAAAATATGAGCGACTATAATTGGTGTCTCGGTCCAAACTGTCATACTAGAGAAACGCAATCACGTGTTAGAGGATCCGGGAATAATAAAGTATTAAGAACTATAAGAATAAAAGTATATTCACCAGAAAGACCAATCATCTACGACTTTTTTTGTAATCAAAGATGTTTGCACGATTATTTAAATAAACACGTGCAAGCTATCGCAGCCATTGCACCTAGACGCGAGCCACTAGAAACACCAATTAAAGTTAATAAAGAAAAGTACGAAGATTATAGAATGAAATACAATGGCAATGGTTATGATAAAGTACCATATCAAGCAACAAGAACTACAATTAAAAGGGTTGACAGTGATAGTCAATAATATAGGATAGTCCAATAACAGAAAGGTATAAAATGACAAATATGAAAGTAAAACAATCAGTAGAATATAATGGCAAGAAATATAAGTTGCCATTTTTAGTTGCTAAAGAGTCATTGACTACTGAAATGGAGACAGTATCAAATCCATTTAGTGGTCAATCAATCGCAATGCCTAGCTTTGCTGTTGCTGTTTATGATGTAATTATGGGCAGTAATTTAATAGCAGAAAAATACGACAGTGTTCACGGATGGGGTTCGGCTCCTGAATGGAAGATAGTTCGTAAAGGTTTAGATTGGTTTAGACAACACTTTGCAGAAGAATATATGGTTCTATTAGACTAACCATTAATCAAGGATCCGGCGACAAAATCGCCGGCTCCACTTTCCCCAAATCAAATAGAGATACTAAACACAACTTCAACGCGAATCCGGCCGGCCGGGCCATCCCCCCTTTTTTAAAAAAGGGGTCCCACTACTTCAGGTTGTATTGCTTGATTTAGAGAGTTAATGGTGGTAAATTCATTTTGAACATCGTAAAAGATGCAAAAATTTTTTAAAAAATTTTTATGAATTTAAATAATATTGATATTAGTAGGCTTCCAGCCGACGTTAGAAAGACTTTTAGACAACTTCAAGTTTTACATGCTGAAAAAAAGATACAAAACAAGGCAAAAGACGATTTTTTAAGCTTCGTTAAGTGCGTTTGGCCCGAGTTTGTTGAAGGCGCGCACCATAGACACATTGCAAAAAAATTCAATGACCTAGCGGAAGGCAAAATTAACCGTTTAATCGTGAATATGCCTCCAAGACACACAAAATCAGAATTTGCGTCTTATCTTTTGCCAGCATGGATGGTGGGCCGTACTCCAAAGTTAAAAATCATTCAAGCAACCCACACTGGAGAGCTTGCAATACGTTTTGGACGTAAAGCAAAGACCTTAATTGACTCTCCTGAGTATAGAAAAATTTTTGAAACTTCACTTAGAGAAGATTCACAAGCTGCAGGACGTTGGGAGACCGCTCAAGGTGGTGAATACTTCGCAGCTGGTGTTGGTGGAGCAATTACAGGTCGTGGTGCTGATCTATTGATCATTGACGACCCACATTCTGAACAAGATGCACTTTCAGCAACTGCAATGGAGAATGCTTACGAGTGGTATACGTCTGGTCCACGTCAACGTCTTCAACCAGGTGGAAAGATAGTTTGCGTTATGACGCGTTGGTCAAAGAAGGATTTAACTGGAATGTTGTTGTCAAAACAAAAGGAAGCTAAAGCTGATCAATGGGAAATTGTCGAATTTCCAGCGATCTTGGACCACGGACCTGAGATAGAACCCGTGTGGCCAGAATATTGGAAATTAGATGAATTAGAAAAAGTTAAAGCCACGTTACCTGTTGGTAAATGGAATGCACAGTGGATGCAACGTCCAACTTCAGAAGAAGGAGCATTAATTAAGCGAGAATGGTGGCGTAAATGGGATAAAGATTATATTCCACCTCTTCAACATGTAATTCAATCTTATGACACTGCGTTTATGAAAAAAGAGACTGCTGACTTTAGTGCAATCACTACTTGGGGTATATTTTACCCAGATCAAGATTCAGGAGCCAATTTAATACTTTTAGATGCCATAAAAGGAAGATTCGAGTTCCCTGAACTTCGAAGAAAGGCACTAGAGCAATATAAATACTGGAATCCAGAGTCAGTTATCGTTGAAGCAAAGGCATCTGGACTACCATTGACCTATGAACTTAGACAGATGGATATACCAGTTATCAGCTTTACACCATCAAAAGGAAATGATAAACATGTTAGAGTAAATACATGTGCACCTCTTTTTGAGTCTGGAATGATATGGGCGCCAGAACAGAACTTTGCAGAAGAGGTTATTGAAGAATGCGCCGCATTCCCACATGGTGATCATGACGACTTAGTTGATGCAACGACCATGGCTGTCATGCGCTTCAGGCAGGGCGGATTAATAAAACACCCCGAAGACTACGTAGAAGAAAAACAAGCGCCTAGGAAAAGAAGTTATTATTAATGCTTAAAAAATTAATAGAAATATTTATCAAAACAAATGGCAGATCACCCAATGCCTTAGAAATGTTACAGCTTAAATTTAAAGCTGCTCAACAATCAGGAAAAGGTCAAATTATTCAATTTCCAAAAGATAGAATTACGGACTGGAGAACACCAAGACCTACTAGTGAATTACAATCAGGAATTATGAAAGCAACAGGATCAAAACCAACTGTTGTTAAAACAGAAGCACAAATAAAATCACAAATAGAAAAACAAAACAAAGAAGCTATTAAAAGATTAAAAAATAAAAAAAAGTGGGATGAGTTTGTAAAAAAGGACCCTTTTGATGGTACGGTTGATTTTGATCCAGAAGATTTAGCAGGCGGCGGTATCGCAGGCATGTTAGGTGAACCAACATACCAGGACGAAGATCATAGGATTCCGTTAAAAGGGGGTAAGACACCAGGAGAGCTAATAGACCACGGTTGGGACGAAGATAATCCTGAACATATGAACTTAATACTAAAATTATTATTAGCAGGAGAAATTCCAAAGTTTGCAGACGGCGGAAGAATTGGATTTAAACTTGGTGGAATAGATAAAGCAAGAAGAGCATTTTTAAAAATGATGGGAGCAGGAGCTGCAGGAGTGGGCGCTGCTAAATCTGGATTATTAAGTATATTCAAAGGCAGTAAATCAGCTGCAGTAAAAGATCTAACTCAAGTTCCAATTCAAAATGCAGAAGGCATGCCATCATGGTTCAAGCCCCTTGTAAATAGAGTTATTAAAGAAGGTACCGATATAACTAAACTACCGCCGAATAAAGGTGGAGCATATTTGGACAGACAAATAGTTCATGAAATTAACTTAGATAAAGGATATAATTTAAAAGACTTTTCTAATGTTTTAGGAGAGACAACAAAATTACGTTTAGCAAAAGAAAAGATTGGAACACAAGATATTAAAAAACTTTTAAAAAGTGATTTGGCTGAAGAAAAAAAGCAAGTAATAAGAGTTTATCAAAATTTAGATGATCAAACTATTAACGTTGAATATAAATCAGCTGACAATATGGGTGGTGTTGATGATGCAGTTCACTTAGAATATAGAGCACCTCAAGATATATATGACACTGGACCTGCGTCTGTTATGTCTAAAGAATATCAAGCAACAAAAAAAGCATCGGGTCAGTACCCTACAAAATCAAAACCAGAATTTGAAGCACATGAAGCTTATCCACTTCAAGATCCTAAAGATTATAAATATGTAACTTTTGAAGGTGATAATACAGTATCAAATGTTGATGATTTATTCAGTGATACAAGTGCCTTGAAGCAGTTTGGAACTAATAAAGCTTTAACTAAAAAAGAATTAGCAATAGCTAAACAAAAACGACAACAAGTTAAAAAAATAAATGAGAATCCATCGGAGGAATTAGCTGGTTCTGGTCCAGATTATGATGATTATGCATCAGGCGGCCGTGTTCCGTTAGTCGGGGGTGGTATTGCATTAAAAATTCTAGCTATTTTAAAAAATCCTAAAAAAATTAGAGCAGCAGTAGATGATATTTTTCCAACAGGAGATTATAAATACGATGCACAAATGGCAGCAGAATCTTTAGTTGAAAATAATCCAAAAGTTTTTGGTGGTAAATTAATGGATGATCTCGATGATGCGACACGATCTGAAGTTTATGGAGCAGTTATCGGTCCCATTCAACAGAATGCGCTTATGGTTTCAAGAATGAAAAAAGCAAGTAAGCCAACTAAAACTTTAGAAGGAATTGAAAAAACAGGAACTATAAATATTTCTGATCCAAACGTTGCTGACGAATTTGCAAGATTCATGAAAGAAACTGATCCTAAAGGACATAAAAAAATAGAAGAAATAGTAGAAATTACTAATTTTGATCCTAAAGGCAAAAAACCACACGCATCCGGCGGCCGTGTTTCGTTATCCAAGGGTGGTCTTGCAGGAATGTTAGGCGAATGAAAAATATTTTAAATTACATAGAACAGATGAAGGGCATGTACGAAGGTCCAAGAATCACGGCTCAGGAACCACGGAACATGGATCAAGCTGCTTTAGTAGATGAACTAGAACCAGGTGCACTTAAAGATGAGATGAAAGGTAATTTCGACCCATCTCAAGAAACACACGAAGAGTATTTACGAAGAATAAATTTAGAAAGACCGTTTAACATGGCTCAGGGTGGCCAGTTAGTTGCACCATCGGTTGATGGATCAAGGCCAGGGTATCAGGGACCTGGAAAAGGAAGTCCAGGAGTTCCTAAACATTATAAAACTGAAATGAGTCAATTGTATACTCCCGAAGTTAGACAGAAAATATTAGAAACAAGAAAAAGAAAATTTCAAACAACAGATCCTCTAGGAAAAAGACTTCAATGGATTGCAAATAATGGAGAAAATTATGACAGTCCATTAGAAATGAAAAAAGCTTATGAAAAACATTTTAAACATAAATTAGGTTCTAAAGCAGACGCTCTTTTTCATACTGTTAAAGGTGGTGTTGGTGTAAGCGCAAAACTTGGAGTAGATAACCTTGAAGTTTTAAATAAAAGATTATACTTAGACCAAATAGATAATTTAACAAACCCTGGTAAGCAAAAAAGAGGAGTTTTTAGTTTTACAAAAAACTTTTCAGAAGATGAAGTTTTTAAATCTTCAATAATTCAAAATAACCCTAAAGTTAAAAATAAATTTATAAATTTATTTGCTGACATAAACAAAAATGCAGGTACTTATGCAGAACTAGGTCCAGAGGAGATGGTTTTAAAATTAAAAAGTAAGGGAGGTTATTTATTAGATGGTTATGAAAAAGGTGGTTTTGATTTTCTTAAATCTTACCCAAGACCAGGAGATCCTAAGCAAACCATAGGAGGAGTTCACAAAGGAATTACTAGAAATACTTTAATAAACGCAGGTGTCCCAGTAGAACATATTAAATCTTTTCAACTTGTTAGAAAACCTTTGGAATCGATAGAAGAAGTTTTACGTAAAGTTAGCACAAATCCAAATTATGCAAAAAAAGTTTGGGGTGTAGGTTCTGGAACTTCACAAAAAATAGCTAGTCAACTTGATAATTTTTTAGAAGGACAAAAAGAAGCTAGAAAAATTGTAAGAGATTTAGATAATATGTTTATAAAAGGGCAGATGAACAAAGAGGGATACACGGGCACAGTTGATTCTTATTTAAAAACAGATGCAGGAAAAAAATCAAGTTATAATTTTACTAAAGTTTTTGGTGGAGTTCAGTTTGATCACACTTTAGCAAAATCAATTGGGAGAGATTATAAATATTTACCCAGAAATTATTTATTAAAAGGACAATTTACAACAGGAAAATTTAATAGAATTAAAAAAGATATTTTTGATTTACCTTTGATTGAAATGTTAAAAAAATACGAAAAAGGAAAAATTAGTGGAACCGAAATAAAAAATTTTATTGATGATTTTAATAAAAAAACTGGAGGTTATGCTGATTTTACTTTTGATGAAAAAAAAGGAAAAATTGTATATCCTCAAGAAAAAAAAGTAACGTATGATTTAAGCAGGTATTCAAATCCAGAAGTGGTTGCAAAGGAATTAGAAAAAAACATCAGAATGACAATGAGTAAAGAATTTCAAGAGGGTTACAAAGGAATTATACCTAAAGAAGATTTAAAAGGTTTTAAATCTAAAGAAGCAAAACAAATTTTAGCAGGCTGGTGCAGTAAAGGTACACAAAGAGTTAAAGACGGTGGAAGAATTGGTTTTGGAGGTTGTCCCGATAGTGAAAAAATAACCAATATGAGAAATGCAGCGGAGAAATTAAAGCAGCATAAGTTATATTTAATGGGACGTGCCACTACAACTCCTTTTGCTTCTGAGGCAGAAGCTAAAGCATTAGCTTCAAAGATGGCTAAGTCGGGAGGATTATTGATGAGGGCAGGTAGACTTGCTATGGGTCCAATGACTCTTTGGGGTGAACCACTTTTCGAAGCAGCGTTTGTAGCTCATGATATATTAGGAACTGGAACTCCTTGGAAAGAAGGAGTTGCAAAATCTTTATGGGCAAAACCTGCTATTGCAATGGATTTACTCAAACCTGCGGATCAACAATATGAAGAAGCTTTATGGCAAGTTCGAGACGAAGAAGGAAAAGCTTTACTTAAGGAAGATCAAACAATGGCAGCCCCTGGTGCGCCAATGGAATTAAGAACTAGAACTGGAGTTAAAAGATTCATAGATAATAATAAAAAATTAGATGAGTTGAATAGACTTTTTGCTCTTAAACAAAGTGCACATATTTCTGCACAAGGAAGAACTCCTTTATCAGCGAATGAAATAGCACAAAATAAAGCAGCTAGAGATAAAAACTATAAAGATTATTTAGAATCTTTAGGTGGAGCTGAAGGAGTTACAAACATTAAAGCTCAAATAGAAAATGATAGAGAAGCATATGATGATAGAGTAGCTGCTTTAGAAATTGAAAGAGCACAAGATTCTTTGTCTGGAGGTGTGATTTCAGGACAAAAAGCAGATCAATTACAAAGAAAAAAAATGAAAGATTTAATGTATCAAAAGCATGGTAAAATTATGAAAGGTGGGGAATGGGTAATAGATCCAAAAATTTCAGAATTTGAAAAAAGAGCGTGGAGTGAAGCTAAAACCGATATAAACAAATTGTTAAAAAGTTATGGAGATGAGCATGGTTATGGTTGGACACCATATGGTCTTGGCTATGGAATGGAACAAAGATATACTCAACCTGGAATTGGTGATAGAAAATATAATGAAGAATTAGGTTATAGGCAGTTATATAATATTTTATTTGGTCAACCCCAAGCATCTGGAGGCAGAGCAGGTTATATGGGTGGTGGTATGACAGGAATACGTAGACCAAGCGCTATTCCACCTGAATCAGGACCTCAATCACAAGGCTTGGCTTCTTTGAAAAAATATGGTAGTTATTACTAGGAGTATAAATGGCAGATATAGATAAATCGCTCCCGAATGTTAGACACGAAGTAAAAATTCCTGGTGCACAGGAAATGACTGATGTCGACATTACGGAAGCACAACAAAGACAACCTGTAGAAGTAACGCCTGATGAAGAAGGTGGTGCTACAGTTAACTTTGATCCAAGTGCCGTGAACCAGGCACAGTCAAACACGCACTTTGATAATCTAGCAGATATTTTACCAGAAACAGTTATTGACCCAGTTGGCATGCAACTAAAACAAAATTACATGGACTATAAAATGTCCAGAAAAGATTGGGAAAATTCTTACATTAAAGGATTAGATCTTTTAGGATTTAAATACGACAATAGAAACGAACCTTTCCAAGGAGCTAGTGGTGCTACTCACCCAGTACTCGCTGAAGCAGTTACACAATTTCAAGCATTAGCTTATAAAGAATTACTCCCCGCAGATGGTCCAGTTAGAACTCAAATTTTAGGATTATCAAATCCAGCTAAAGAAGCTCAATCACAAAGAGTTAAAGATTTTATGAATTATCAACTCATGGATCAAATGAAAGAATATGAACCAGAGTTTGATCAAATGTTATTCCATCTACCCCTAAGCGGTTCTACTTTTAAGAAAGTTTATTATGATGATCTTTTAGGCAGAGCCGTTTCAAAATTTATACCTGCAGATGATCTAGTCGTTCCGTATACAGCTACCTCATTAGATGATGCGGAAGCAGTGATTCACGTCGTAAAGATTTCAGAAAATGATTTACGTAAACAGCAGGTCAATGGCTTTTACACTGACATTGAACTATCAAAACCAATGTCAGCTGTGAATGCAGATAAAGTAGATGATAAGAAAAGAGAATTAGAAGGAACCACTAAAACAACTAGAGTTGAAAGCGTATATACATTATTAGAATGTCACGTTAATTTAGATTTAGAAGGTTTCGAAGATGTTGGCCAAGATGGACAGCCAACTGGAATAAAATTACCTTACGTCGTTACAATCGAAGAAGGTAGTCAAAAGGTTTTGTCGATAAGACGAAACTATGCGCCCAATGATCCACTGAGAAATAAAATCCAATATTTCGTCCACTTCAAATTTCTGCCAGGACTAGGATTTTATGGCTTTGGACTCATTCATATGATTGGCGGTTTGAGCAGAACGGCAACGTCTGCTCTCCGTCAATTATTAGACGCAGGGACTTTATCAAATTTACCCGCAGGATTTAAACAACGAGGTGTCAGGGTTAAAGATGACGCTTCACCAATACAACCTGGAGAATTTAAAGATGTTGACACACCAGGTGGTAATCTAAAAGATGCATTTGTATTTTTACCATACAAAGAACCTTCAGCTACATTATTGCAGTTGATGGGAATTGTAGTTACAGCAGGACAGAGATTCGCGTCCATTGCTGACATGCAGGTCGGGGACGGGAACCAAGGCGCAGCCGTTGGTACGACCGTAGCTCTTTTAGAACGTGGTTCAAGGGTAATGTCAGCAATCCATAAAAGAGTATACTCAGCTCTAAAACAAGAATTTAAATTACTGTCAAAAGTATTTGCACAGTATCTACCACCAGAATATCCATATGATGTTGTAGGTGGACAAAGAAATATTAAAGTTACAGATTTTGATGAAAGAATAGATATTTTACCAATTGCTGATCCAAATATATTTTCAATGTCGCAAAGATTAACACTTGCTCAAACTGGTCTTCAATTAGCAATGTCTAATCCAAAGATGCATAATTTATATATGGCATTTAGAAAAATGTACGAAGCATTAGGAATAAAAGATATTGATAGAATTTTACCACCACCTCCACCAAATCAACCTAAAGATCCATCTTTAGAACACATTGATTCATTAGCTGGTAAACCGTTTCAAGCATTTCCAGGTCAAGATCATAGAGCACACGTTACAGCCCACTTAAATTTTATGTCAACTAATATGGTTAGAAATAATCCAATGGTTATGGCTTCTTTACAGAAAAATATTTTAGAACATATTTCTTTGATGGCTGCTGAACAAGTACAATTAGAATTTAGAGAACAGATTCAACAAATGCAATTGCTTTCACAACAAGCAGCACAGAATCCACAAGCACAACAACAATTACAACAAATGCAACAAACTGTTGAAGCTAGAAAAGCTGTATTGATTGCAGAAATGACTGAAGACTTCATGAAGGAAGAGAAGAAGATTACATCTCAATTTGATCATGATCCACTGTTAAAACTTAAGTCTAGAGAAGTAGATTTAAGAGCTATGGAGAATGAGCGTAAGCAACAAGAGATGCAGAAGAAACAAGATATCGAAAGAGCTAAACTAGTTCAAAATAGAGATATCAATGAAGAAAAAATTCAACAGAATGAAGAATTAGCTGAATTAAGAGCTGATACATCTATTGAAAAGCAAGAAATGGCTAATGAGAATAGATTAGAACTTGCAAAAATGAAACCAAAGAGTATAAGTAAATAATTATGATAAACTATAAAAAAGGCGGAAAAGAATTTAAAATTCCTGAGCAAAAAAAGGAAGTTGACCCTAGATCTGCAACTAGTTTCAGAGGGAAAAGCTATCTTGCTAAAGGAGATTCTAATCCTGCTAAAGTAGGAAAAGCAAGACCAGCTAAAGTAACTTGGTTCTAGTATGTGGTTAAGTGCTGTTAAATTAGCGCTCAACGCTGGAACTCATATTTACAAAAAGCGTCAAGAGACAAAAATGGCTATGGCTGATGCTCAGCACATGGCAGCTACTAAAATGGCCCGAGGCGAGACGGAATACCAGGGCAAACTTTTAGAAGCACGGCAAAACGACTATAAGGATGAGGTCGTTTTAGCGATTCTCACGTTGCCCATTTTGGTGCTCGCATATGGGGTCTGGTCAGATGACCCGGCTGCTATGGAAAAGATAAAAGTTTTCTTTGAACATTTCCAGGCGTTGCCGACATGGTTTACAAATTTATGGATACTTGTATGTGCGAGTATTTTTGGTATAAAGGGTACACAAATATTTAGAAACGGTGGAGGAAAAAAATAATGAGTAGTAAATGGATAAAAGGTGGTAAAGCAGCATGGTCAGCTTTAACAGGTGGATCAAAAGTTTCACCAACTATTACTTCTGTTAAAATCGCACCACATATAACAACAAAGAGAGCTATACAAGATAAGGTTGTTGAAGCTGTTGATAGTGGTGTTAAAAAAGCTAACGTACCACCAAGTGTTAAAGCTTCATTAAAAGTTAAACAATCTGCGTCTAAATCTAAAGTAAAAGAGTCTAAAAAATTTAAAGAGCTTTCTTATGAATGGGATAGACTTTCAAAGAAAAAATAATGGTAAACCCAAGATATAAACCCTTTAATGGTAATTCAAGAAAACCAGCTATAAAACAGCCAGAAAAAATATTAAGCGAAACAAAAACTGACTTTGTATATCCTTCAGAGGAAAAATACATTGGATCACATATTAAAAGTGATTTAGCAGGAAAACCAGTTTCAAATAAGAGCTACGAGGAATATTATAAAGATTTAATATGAATTTAGAAAACGTAATTTATAAATTACGCAGAGCTTTAGATACTAGAATTAATCAATTATCAATCTCTATAACGTCTGGTGGGGTTGACAATATGGAAACATATAAGTATATTATCGGACAAATAAACGCCCTAGAGGCAACTAAACAGGAACTCTCTAACCTGCTAGAAGATAAGGAGCAAAATGAAGGAAACGTCGTCGACATCAACACAAAAAATTCACTTACCAAATAAAGATTTAGTTGGTTTAAAAAGATCAGAAGAACAAAAAGAAGTTACCAAAGAAAAAGCAAAATTACCAGAACCTACGGGTTGGAGACTTATAGTCTTACCATTTAAAATGGATGAAAAAACTAAAGGTGGAATCATTATGAATGAATCTACTTTAGAAAAGCAACAAGTTGCATCACAGTGTGGAAACGTACTAGCTATGGGACCACAATGTTATACGGATAAAGAGAGATATCCAGAAGGACCGTGGTGCAAGGTTGGTGATTGGGTGATCTTTGCGCGTTATGCAGGATCACGTATACAAATTGAAGGTGGAGAAATCAGGTTGTTAAATGAAGATGAAATTTTAGCAACTATCAAGAATCCAGAGGATATCTTGCATAAATACTAACATAGAAAAGGAGAACTATGCCAGAAGCAAATAAAATAAAAAAAGAAGACGAAAAGGTAGATATAGATACTTCAGGACCTGAAGTAGATGTAACTTTACCAGAGGAAAAAGCGGAAGAAGTAGTAGAAACCAAGGAACAAGAAACGAAAGAAACAGAAGTAAAAGAAGTCAAGGAACAAGAAACAGAAGTAAAGAAAGATGATGATTCTAAACTAGAAGAATACAGTAAAGGCGTTCAAGCACGTATATCTAAACTTACTCGTAAAATGAGAGAAGCAGAACGTAGAGAACAAGCTGCTACTGAATATGCTCAAGCTTTAGAATATCAAAGAAGAAATGATCAGAAAACATTTAAAAAAATGGATACTGATTATTGGTCTAGATTTGAAAAGACTGTAAAAACAGGAATGGAGTCTGCTCAAAAAGAATTAGCAAACGCCATTGAATCTGGAAATGCAGAAGCTCAAGTTGAAGCTAATAAAAAAATTGCTACGTTAGCATTTGAAAATGCTAAATTGGAGCAAAAAAAGTCGGAACCTGTTGAAGAGGAGAGTCCTCCTCAACAACTTTCAGACGGTGGAAGATTACCACAGCAAACACCTCAATCACTTCCTGATCCTGATCCTAAAGCGGAAGAATGGGCTAGTAGAAACTCATGGTTTGGTAAAGACAGAGCCATGACATTTACTGCCTTTGAAATCCACAAGGATTTGGTAAATGAAGGGTTTGATCCTAAATCAGATGATTATTATAATGAAGTTGATAAAAGAATAAGAGTTGACTTCTCAAATAAATTTGATAAAGGTGGAGCTGTAGAGCATACGTCCAAGCCCGTACAGTCGGTCGCTTCAGCTCAGAGAAGCGTAAAACCAGGACGCAAAACTGTGAGACTCACACCCTCTCAGGTAGCAATAGCTAAAAAATTAGGTGTGCCACTCGAAGAATACGCAAAACAAATAAAACTCACGGAAGGAGCGTAACATGAAAAAAGAAGACAAAAATACTTCACGTGCGAGTCAAACACGGTCAGAAACTGAAAGACCAAAAGTGTGGACTCCTCCATCTTCTCTAGATGCACCCCCTGCACCTGATGGATTCAGGCACAGATGGATACGGTCAGAGAGTTTAGGGTTTCAAGACACTAAAAATATCTCTGGAAGAATGAGATCTGGTTATGAGTTAGTGAGAGCTGACGAATATAAAGATTCAAGTTATCCCGTTATCCAAGATGGTAAGTATAAAGGGGTTATCGGGGTTGGTGGCCTATTGCTCGCTAGGGTACCTGAAGAGATCGCGAAGTCTCGTGCTGATTATTTTGCTGCACAAGCAAAAGGTCAAGACGAAGCAGTTGAAAACGATTTAATGAGGGAAGAGCATAAGAGTATGCCTATCGATGTTGAAAGGCAATCTCGTGTAACCTTCGGTGGTACAAAGAAAAGTTAATTTTTTAACTATTCTCGGGATAACAACCAATTCCCTATCATCGATTTAAATTAACCCGTCCACTTCGGTGGACATAAGGAGACAACTATGGCTAATAAAAATGAAGCAGGTTTCGGTCTTATTCCAGCAGGTACGTTAGGTAATACACCTTCTACTCAAGGATTATCCGAATACTTCATAGATGCTGGTGACTCTGCAAATAAGTTCAATGGTGGAGCAGTTCAAGTAACTGCTGGATATATTGTTACTGCAGAAGATGCCGCTACTGCTGAGTCTGTAGGTGTTTTACAGGGTATATTTTACAACGCTGCAACTACGTTGAAGCCTACGTTTGCAAGTTGGT
>VTLG01008962.1_pt1 | contig 16675 bp, 15 predicted proteins | sample 4694571 | NCBI WGS metagenome assembly VTLG01 (sample SAMN12604809, study PRJNA352737) | marine metagenome | biome: ENVO:00000447; feature: ENVO:00000209|ENVO:00000569|ENVO:01000036; material: ENVO:00002151; isolation source: viral sequences binned using virsorter ...
CCCAGGTGGCAATGGTTCATTTGCTTCAGGTCGTGTACAACAGATTGCTGGTATTCCAGTGATGATGAGTAACAACGTACCTCAGTCAAACGTATCATCAAACCCAAGTGGGGCCAATAATACTTACTCAGGTGACGATAGCAAAACTATCGGTCTTGTCTTCCACAAGTCAGCAGTTGGTACTGTGAAGCTTATGGATATGACTACTGAGATCTCTGGTTCTGACTATGGAATCATGTATCAAGGTACATTGATGGTTGCTAAGTATGCTTTAGGTCACGGTATTCTCCGTCCTGAGTGTGCAGCTACTATCAAGCTTGCTGCTTCTTAATTTCAATTTTTAGGGTATCTTATTATTAGATACCCTTTTTTTATAACCATGTATCATTCAACAAAGAAAAAAAAGAAGAAAAAGAAAATGGGCGGTAGAGAATTACTTAAAATAAAAAAGTAAAAAACCATGCTTAGTTCCTTAGTAAAAAGACAAATTCAACTTTTACAAGTCAAAAAAGAAGCTGGTATTGCTTCAAAAAAAGATTTGGAAAAGTTAGAAAAACTTTTAAAAAAAACAAACAACCGCAAATCTTTGGGTATTAAATAGCCATGACTATCGCTGCAACCACAGAACTAGAAAGCGTTAATATTATTCTTGCTTCAATAGGAGAATCACCTATTAACAGCTTATCAGGTACATTGCCTGTTGATGCTCGTCTTGCACAATCAACTCATACTGAAGTTAATAAACTTGTTCAATCAGAAGGTTGGTCTTTTAATACTGAACTCACTGTAACTCTTACAAGAGACAGTTCTACTAAACACATTACTTTATCAACTGATACTTTAAGAATTGATCCTAGTGAGCACCACCATCCAAGTGTTGATGCAATACAACGTGGATCAAAATTATACGACAGATTAAATAATACATATGAATTTGATGAGGATCTTATTTGTACTGTTATCTACTTCAGACCTTATGATGAAATACCAGAACCTGCTAGAAGGTATATAACAATTAGGGCTGCTCGTGTTTTTGTCGATAGGCTTGTAGGGGATCAAGGATTAAGAAATTACACACAACAAGATGAAATTAGAGCAAGAGCAGTACTTATGGAAACTGATTTAAGTAATGCTGATCATAACTTATTAAGAGGTGATCCAAGTACTACAAGTGTAATTAGTACTTATTCTCCTGCCAATGTATTAATTAGGTAATCATGCCTCTAATATCAAGATCAATTCCTACTTTGTTAAGAGGAGTTTCACAAGCCTCTGATTCAACCAAACAAGCTGATCATGCTGATATACAAGATAATGCCAATAGTGATCCAGTAGTAGGGCTTACAAAACGTTCTGGTACACAATTCATGGCAAATCTAATTACTAGTGGAACTCCTATCGGTAATGCTCATGTAAAATTCATAAATAAAAATGTCAATGAAAGATATATTGCAATATTTACTGCTGACAACATAAGAGTATTTGAACTAGATGGTACAGAACTTACAGTACATAAACCTGATGGAGTTGGTTATCTAAATACAACCACTCCAAGAGATGAATTAAAGACTGTTACTATTGCTGATTTTACCTTTGTTGTTAATACGACTAAAACAACAGCAATGGACAGTACTTTAACAAGTGGTCCTTTATATTATGATGGTTCTTCTTTTGTAAATATTACCAATCAAGCAATTGTATTTATTAAACAGGTTACAGCTAGCACTGATTACACATTGATAGTAGATGGACGTACATGTGTTTTTAATTCTGGTACTACTAACCTAAAAACTTCTCGTGTTGCAAATAAATTAAAAGATGGTCTTACTGCTGATGAAAGTGATGTAACTGAATCAGGAACAGCTTTAACAGCAGGTACTACTGGTAATACATTTAATATTTCAAGCAATGGTTCTGTAGTAAGAATATTTAAAAATGATAATTCTGATTTTAATATTCAGTTAAGTGATTCTCAAGGTAATACACAAACAACATTAGTAAAAAACTCTATACAAAGATTTACTGACTTACCAACAGTTGCACCTAATGGATATGTCGTAGAAATAAAAGGTGATAGATCATCTGACTTTGATAATTACTATGTAAAATTTACAACTAACAACACAACAGCAGATGGCACGTTAGAAGAAGGGCAGTGGGAAGAGACAGCAAAGTTAGGTATTAATAAAAGATTTGACTATGACACCATGCCACATGTCTTGATAAGACAGGCTGACGGTAATTTTAGGTTTGCAAGAGTTGATGGAGCAGCATATTCGGTTCCTACAAAAACTGGTACTTATAGTCAATCAGGAAGTACCGCTGTAACTGTTACGTCTGCTAATCATGGTTTTTCTGCTGGTGATTCGGTAACTGTTGATTTTACTACTGGCAGTGGTAGTGATGGGTCTTTTACTATTAATTCAGTACCTAATGCTAATACATTTAGTTTTACAGGTTCCAGTTCTCAAACAACAAGTGGTAATTGTAGCTTTGGTTTAACTAATAATTTCACCTTACCTAAATGGGGAGAAAGAACTGTTGGTGATTTAACGTCTGCCCCTAACCCTTCTTTTATTGGATCTACTATAAATAATGTTTTCTTCTTTAGAAATAGGTTAGGTTTTTTATCTAGTGATAATGTAATACTTTCAAGGGTTTCAGAATTTTTTAACTTCTTTGCTGAAACAGTATTATCAGTTATTGATAGTGATCCCATTGATGTCGCTGCATCTCATACGAAAGTTGCTATTTTAAAAAATGCAGTGAATATGGGAGAAAAATTAATATTATTTTCTGATCAAACACAATTTACTTTAGCTTCATCATCTGATTCTTTAACACCTGCCACTGCTAACGTAATAGTTTCAACAGAATTTGAATCTAGTGATTCTGCTACACCTGTAGGTTCAGGAGCTTCCATTTATTATTTAACCGAGAAAGGAAATTTTTCTAGTGTAAGAGAATATATATTTCAACCAGGAATTGATATAAAAGATGCTTCAAACATAACAATTCATATTCCAAGACTCATACCAAATGATGTATTTAAAATTGCTGTTTCTACTAACCAAGATATTTTAGCTTTAGTTAGCCTTACCAATCCAAACATTTTATATATTAATCGTTGGTTATATGGATCAAGATCAGAAAAGATATTAAATTCTTGGTTTACATATACATTTAATGCAAAGAAAGCTATTAAGGATGTAGAGTTTCTTGGAACAGATTTATTAATTACCTGTGATGATATTGGTGAAAGTGTTGCAAGAGTAACCTTAGAAAAATTATCCTTTGCTACTGATTTTAGAGAGCCAAATGCGTTGTTTGAATATCATTTAGATCATAAGGTTTCTGATACAACAACAGGTGTTTCAGTAAGTTATGACGCTGATACAGATAAATCTACTTTTACTGTTCCATATAAATTAAATGGAACTATGAAAGTTATAGGTAGATATTTAGCTACAGGTGAAACCAGTACATTTGTTGATACAGCAAATGCTACACAAACATTAAAACCAGGACAAATCATTACAACAACGAACCTTACTAATAATACAACCAGCACAATAGAAGCTGATGGTGACTATAGAAATTCTAAATTTATTATTGGTGAATCTTATGAAATGCACTATAGATTCTCAACACAAAGATTAACGCAATCTTCTGGAGGACAAAATGCTAGTGAGATCATAAGTGGTCGTCTTCAACTAAAACATTTTTATTTAAAGTTTGAAGACAGTGGATTTTTTAAAGTAGAAGTAACACCTGAAAATAATGCAACATCAACACATAAATTTACTGGTCGTTTTCTTGGTGCTACTTCTGGTTCTATTGGTGATATTACTTTAGAAACAGGTACATTAAGAGTGCCAATTCTTAGTAGGGCTGATAGAGTTAATATAGACATTAAGAACGACACCTTTTTGCCAACTGTTTTATCAAGTGCTGAATACGAAGCTATGTTCCATATGAGAAGTACTAGAATGTAATGGGACATTTAAGAAAAGCAAATCTAAAAGATCTTAGATATGTTGCTAACAATTTAAGAGAAGTTGATAAGATAGAAGCTTTCTATCAATCAGGACAAGAACCCCTACAAGCTGTTCAGTTCACTTATATTTGCAGTAATGTAAATATGGCTATAGCTGATGATAACGACCATCCTATAGGTCTTTGTGGGGTAGTAGAAGGGGGTGTTATATGGATGGTTGCTACTGATAAGCTATTTGAAAATAAGAAATATAAAATACAACTAATAAGAAAAGGTCGAAAATGGGTCGATAACCTATTGAAAAAATACAAAATCCTATATAATTTTGTATATGCAGAGAATCATTCTGCTATAAAATGGTTAAAAGCTCTTGGGTTTACTTTTATCAAATATCATGAACATTATGGTATTGAACGTAAACCATTTTACGAATTTCTGAGGATCGCATAGATGTGTGTTGCTGCATTACCAGCATTAACTGCAACTCAAACAGGTTTGTTTGCAGCAGGTTTAGGTCTTAACTTAGCCTCTGGTCTTGCACAGAGATCCGCAGCACAAGCAGCAGCAAGACAACAATATCAATCAGCATTACAGGCAAACAGATCAGCAGAAAAATCTTTTGCTAATCAACAGGCAGCTTTAGGGCAAAGATTATCAGAAGAACGAGCATCTTCAGCACAGGAAAAATTAGCAAAAACAATACAGGGATTACAAGCAAGAGGAGCTTTAAGAGCTAGTGAAAGAGCAGGTCTTACAGTTGGTTTATTATTACGTGATCAAGAACGACAAACAGCAAATCTAAGAGAATCTATTAACCAATCAATGGAATCAGCAACCAGACAATATGGTAGGAATGTGCAGGGATTGGTAGCTAATAGAGACAGTAGACGTAATCAACTGCAAAGTAATATTAATCAGGCTTACAACCAAGTTCCTTCACTTGGTAGCACCCTTCTGAACGTAGCTACACAAGGACTTACTTCTTATACAAACCTTGCTGATTTAGGTTAATGACTAACAGTTTTCAAAGTACAGCTTTTCAATCCTCTGCAAGACCTGTAGATACTTTTGTAGCACCCCCTAGTGTTCAACCTAAAACTGATATTGAGTCTTTAGCGGAAGCATTGCAATCAATAAACCCTGCTATCCAAAGTTTTATTGGTTCAAGAATAGAAAAAGAAGTTGAGAAAGAAGAAGCTGAAGGCACAGAACTAGCTATAGAAGATGCTGCTAAAAACTTTAAAGATATAAGTAGAGGTGTTAAAAAAGCTGATGGTGAAGATGCAGCTAGACAACTAATAGGTGGAAGTATCTTTGCTGATCGAGCTTATCAAAGAACTAAAGCAGAAATCTTAGGTAGTAACTTGGCAAGTACTTTGTCTAATAGTTACGCAACTACACAAGTAGATGGAAGATCTTTAAATGCTTTTCCTCTTGAATCTCCACAATTTCAAACTTGGTTAGAAGGAGAAAGAACAAGAGTTGTTGATCAGTTAGGTGATATAAATTCTACCTATGTCAATAAATTCTTTTTACCAAAATTAGCAGATGCTACCAGTACAGTTACCTCTAGTCATATCAAACAACATCAGGAATATAACCTTGAAAAACTTAAGAACTTAGCTGTTCCTTTAGTAAAAGGATTGATAGTAAGTGATGATGAAACAGACCTGCAACTAATATCTAACTTTGAACAAAGCATGAACAACCTAGGTCTTGTTACCAAAGATAGAAGCGATTTAAACAAAACAATTGTAGGTGTTCTTATAGACCAAGCAGAAGCAGTTGGTCTTTCTGGTGATGGTGATATAGAAGCAGCAGAGAATATTTTAGATATAGCTTTACAGTTTCCTTACGGTGCTGATGGCAAGTTAAACCTTACTGCTCATCCTGATTATCAAGGAAAAGTCAATACATTAAAAAAACAGATAAATGATTTTGCTTTTACTCAAGAAAAACGAAGACAAGTAGAAAAAGAAAGAGAAAAAAACGATGACATATTAAATACCATTAGTAGTTTTGCAGAAACAGGTGATGCAAGCCTTATAACTAATTTACAGAAAAAATATCCATTAGAAGCACCAAAAATCGGTAATGCTGGTGTGGCTTTAGATGGTAATACTAGAGAAAGATCCGCAGAGCTAGAAACAAAAATTATTGGTGATGAATTTGCATCGAAGAAGGATGCTGCGACTGCTGCTTATAATTGGTACGCAGATGAAAGAACTCCTAAGACTCAAGCAAATAGAACCAGATTAAGTCAACTTCTAGGAGTTGCTAATGGTTCTGAAAATGGAGATTACACACAGTTAAATAAAATGCTGTCAGAATTAAATAGCCAACTTAAAGGTGAATTTAGTGGTAGTGATTTTATTGTCGGTACAACAGGTCAACTAAACGATAAAGGTTCTTCTGCTGTTAATGATCTTTTTAATGCAGCTAAATTAGAGGCTTCTCGTTATATATTAGGAGAAGGTAAAGGTGTTGATCCATTAACTGAAATTGAAAAACTAGAAGAAATAAAAGCAACATATCTTAAAAAAGCTAGAGAAAAAGCTAATCCATTTAAAACAATTTCAACCGAACAAAACACTAATCAAGAAACTAAACCTAACAGTCAGAATTTAGATGACATAGAAGGTGATGCTAGTAGTAATTTAGAAGCAGGTGTTTTTACCGAATCCACACAAGAAGATATTGACAGAGAAAAAGCTTTAGATGCAGAAGAGGAGGAAGCAGAAATTAATTTTAGTAACGACAGTCGAGTTCAATCTATTGTAAAAGCAGCTAAAGAATTAGGTATTAGTCCAATACCTCTTGCAGCAGTTATTGCACAAGAATCATCATTCAGACCCTCTGTAGTAAGCACAGACAAAGCTACAGGTAAGCAATACACAGGTCTAATACAATTTGGTCCTTATGAAATAGCAAGATACAAAATAAAAGCCAATATGACTTTTGAAGAACAAATGGTTGCAGTTGCAAGCTTCTTAAAAGATAGAGGCGTACAACCAGGTCATGGTGCTAAAGAAATATATGCAGCTATATTTACAGGTAATGTTTCTAATCTTGATAAAGGCGGTGCTGATTGGGCAGATTCAAATGGCACTACCGTAAACAAAGCATTACCTAATCTTTCAAAAGGAGGATCTAAGTATAAAATGGCTATAGATTTTCTTCAGCAAACAGGTACATACGCACCCAAAACTAATTAGTTATGACCGACTCAAACCCAATAGCTCGTCTTAAAAAGTTTAGAGATGAACGACAAGAAGCTGGTAAAAAATTTCGTGAAAATCAAAGAAAACGTGGTGAACAGATAAAACAAACCACTACTTCTAAAGTTATTAGAGGTGCTTTATCTGGTCCTTTAAAAGCTGTAAATGAGACTGTTGAGTTTGTAGATGATATTTATGATTTTGCTGCTGGTAATCCATACGATAATAATGAACTTATAGACTTACAGGCATTAGGACTTGAGATAGCAGGTGATAAAGAAGATTGGGCATATACAGTACCACAAGCTATAACACAGTTTTTACTACCTGCTGGTGCTATCAGTAAGGGGTTGAAAGGGACAAAGCTTGTCGGAATGAACAATGCTTGGGCTAGAAATGCTCTTGCAGGTTTTGTAACTGATGCTGTTGTGCAAGATCCTTATGAAGAAAACTTGTTCAATATGATCGACAAGCATCCAAGACTAGGTGGTGTTATTACTGATGTCTTAAAAGCAAAGACACCAAAAGAAATAGGTGTTGCTGATGCACGTTTCAGACAAGCAGCAAGTGGTTTAGTCGCAGGTGAAGCTCTTACTGCTTTAGGTCTTGGTGTAAAAGCTATAAAAAAAACACCTGAGTTATATGAAAGAGTAATTAAAAGATTATCAAGACGAGATGAAATATTAATGACAGATAATGTTGTTGATAATCTTGGTGATGAAATCATTGATGATTTAAATCTTCCTAACAAAATTGTGAAAGAAGGAGACAAAGTAGAAACCACATTTAACCCTAAATTTACAGGTGGTGGTGATCCTGATGTGCAGAAATTAATTATTGATAGAGCAGAAGAATTAAAAAGACTAGATGCTAATAATGCTTGGCCTTACAAAAGAACTTTTGCTGACATAATTACTTCTGCAAATGAACAGCTACCAGTAGAAACAATTGAATCTGCAAGAAGATTTAACGCTGCATATGGCAGAGCAGGTGAAGATGATTTACCTGCAACTCTTGTTGCTATGAATCAATTAATGAACGCAAACGCTATAAAGTTAGCAGATTTAGCAAAAACCATTGATGATGCTTTAGCGTCAGGAAATAAAGCAGGTTTTACTGAAGAACTTAAAAGTGAATTTATTAAAGAAGCTAAAGTATTAGATGGTCTTATTACCTTAAACAAACCTCTTAAAACAGTACCTGCACAAACATTAGCTGCTAACAGAGCAGGTGGAGGAGTAGGCAGAGTAGCTGCTTCTGTAAATGATTTAAAAGGAAGAACACCAACAGAAAAAGCAATAGATCAAGCTACTGATATTAGAGGGGCAGTAAAAGATTCATCTGATCCATTAGAAGAATTTTCATTACAAGAGATATTAGATGCTGCTGAAAACGGTGATAAAGCATCTTGGAAAAAACTAAGAATTATTACTAAAAGATTACAAGCAGCAAAAGGAAACCCAGAAGCTTTGCAGAGAATGGCTTATGAAAATCCATTAATAAAAGGATTAAAAATTAATAATGAGATCTTCATAAACTCAATTTTGTCAGGACCAGAAACACACGCTGTAAACATCATGTCTACTGCCTTGAATACATTAGTAAGACCACTTGATCAAGGATTAGGTTCTTTAGTAACAGGAGACAGAATAGGGGCTTTAAGGGCTGGTAAAGAACTATATTATTTAAGGCAAGCAGCAGTTGATTCTTTTAAAGCTGCAAAGTTAGCGTTTCAAATTGAAGATAATATTGTTAATCCTGGAGCAATGATACAAGACGCTGAACGATTCCAAATACGAATGGAAGGCGATGGTAATTTAGCTAATATTGTTAATAGTTTAGGTACTTTTATTCGTTTACCTAGTCGTTTTTTACTTGCAGAAGATGAGTTTTTCAAACAACTAAACTTCAGAGCCTATGTAAAAGCCAGTGCTTGGGAAGATGGCATGAGAAAAGGTTTGCAAGGTGCTGATTTAGAAGACCATATAAACAAGCAATTTAAAGGCACTATTGAAATTGTTAATACAAATAGTTTTAAAAATGTTGAAAATAAACAAATATCAGATTTATACGAAAAAGCACAACAGTATGCTGCTGAGACTACATTTACTGCTGATTTACCGAGAGATGGTTTAGGTGGTCGAATACAAAATCTTGCAGGACATCCATTTGGAAGAGTTATCTTTCCATTTGTAAGAACACCAATCAATATATTTAAAGCACAGGTTAGAAGAACTCCTGGTGTTAATTATGTAGTTCTTCAAGAATACAGACAAGCATTAAGAAGCACTGATCCATCTGTAGCAGCAAAAGCAAGAGGAGAAATGATTACAGGTGGTGCTTTATGGCTTGCTGGTGCTGGTGCTGCTTTTGCAATCAATGATCCGATGTCTGAATTAGCTATTACTGGTGGTGGTCCTTCTGACTACAATATGCTCAATCAAAAACGAGCTACAGGTTGGCAACCATACAGTTTTAGGTTTCTTTTGCGAGATGAAAATGGTAAAGTACGTATGGGTAAGGATGGTAAACCTAGATACAAATATGTCAGTTTTAAAAGGTTAGATCCTTGGTCTTCTTTTCTTATGATGGCTGCTGATGGAGTAGCTATTTCTGGTCAACTGAATCAACAAGATCGTGATGATTGGGGTGTTGCTGCTTCAGTTGCTTTAGGTCGTAATATTACAAACAAAACTTATTTACAAGGTATTACTGAACTAGCTGATTTACTAAATGAACCAAGAAGGATGCAACAATGGTTAGCTAGAAGAGCAGCAGCTACTGTTAATCCTTTGAGTTCACTTGGTAGATCATTAACAAAAGCAACTGATGGTCAGATAATGGATAAGAGAGTAAGGGCAGGTGATGATGGTTTTGTATGGTTAAGAAAATTTCATAACGAATTAGCAGCAACAATACCTGGTTATGGTGGTGGTTTGCGACCAATGAGAAACTTTATAACTGGTTCTATCATCGAATATCCAGTTGGTTTTGGTCCTGACAATATGAGTGTTCTTAATCCAATCAAAGAAACAGATAGCATCAATAACAATGTTCTTACAACACTTGATGATATTGGTGCAAGGATTACACAGCCTTCAGATGAATTAGGTCTTGCAAGATTACCTAGTGGCAAAACAATCGGAGGTGGGATAGAACTAACTTATGACGAACATCTTGATCTAATCGAAGAAACTGCTTTTGTAAAAATTAATGGTCAAACTATGGTCAGAGCTTTGAACAACCGAATCCAACAAAAAGATTTTCAAGCACTAATGAAAAGTGTAAGGGGTGAAATGATAGAACAGAATAATATGGATATAGAAGTTAAGGCACAAGAAGCTAATAGAGATTTGGCTGAAGATATATTGAGAGATATTGTTAATAAATACAAAAAAGCAGGTAAACAAATATGGTTGAGTAAGAATCCAGAACGTGCTTTAGAATATAGACAGTTGCAAGCTGCATACAGACAAGAAGCTAACAACGACATTCTTAAATCTTTTGAGGCTCTCAACACTAACTAATCATGGCTACTAACACCGTTCCTACCTTTACAAACCATACTGGTAATGGTACTGCTGGTCCTTTTAATATTGGTTTTAATTATATTGATAAAAATGAAATTATCGTAAGAGTTAATGAAGTTTTAAAATCTACTCCTACTCATTACACCTTTAACAGTAATACTCAAATAACTTTTACTTCAGGTAATGAACCTGCTAGTGGTCTAAATATAGAATTAAGAAGAAGTACAAATATAACAACAGCTAAAGTAGATTTTCAAGATGGTAGCGTTTTAACAGAAACAGATCTCGATGCTAATACCAATCAATTATTATTTGCTCTTCAAGAAAATACTGATGCTGTAAACGCTGATAACCTAGAATCCTCAAGTATTTATTTAAGAGATGGTTCAAGAACTTTAACAGGAAATATAGTTTTTGAAGGTAGTACTAAAGATGCACATGAAACTACTTTAACTCCTGTTGACCCCACTGCTGATAGAACAATCAATATTCCTAATGTCAGTGGCACATTAGTTACTACTGGCGATACAGGGACAGTTACTTCAACAATGATAGCTAATGGAACTATTGTTAATGCTGATATTAATAGTTCAGCAGCAATAGCTGGTACAAAAATTTCTCCCATTTTTGGAAGCCAAAATATATCAACAACAGGAAATGTCACTGCTTCTAGTTTTATTGGTGATGGATCACAATTAACTGGTATTACATTTACAGGAATAGATCAATTTTTAAGAAGAGATATTGATGATACAGCTAGTGGAACTATTACTTTTAATAAGAATATAAAAATTCCTCAATCATCAGATGACGATGATAATCCAGCTTATATACATGGTAATGCTAGTTCTCGTGCTGATCTTCCAGATTATGGAAATATAATTTGGAATTATCCAACAGATACGTCTGTATATGATCCTATGCTGCTTTCAGCTTGGATAAATTTTAGAACGTTTAGTTACTTTGGTTCTAGTATCGTCAATCCAGAATTAGCATTAAATGTTGGTACTGCTACTGGTGCAAGTTCTAGTAATACTAATAATAATCCACAATTCACCATAACAACTGGTGGGTCAGCTCATTGTGTTCGATTTGATAAGGATGGAACTAACATAACAAACTACCCTTTAAGAGTTCATAATAGTTCTGGAGTTCAATGGGAATTTAGAAATAATAGTCCTAGTTTACAAATAAAGTGCACAGATGCGTTCGGATCAAATCCTGATTCGTATATTATTAATAGAAGAGGAACTTTATATATAGATGTAAACCATGATGTTGAATTTACAGATGCAGGTCTTGCCACAAATGATGGTGGTACTAACTTATTTACTAGTACTCAATTAAAAATTAAAAGCTATCATGATTCAGATGACGAATCAGATCTATCTGGCAATGATTACTACAACGGTGGTCATGTTGAAATTTATTCAAATAATACTAAAAGGTTTGAAACAGATATTTTTGGTTGTGTAGTTCACAGTAATCTTAGGATACCATCAAAGAGTTCAAACGCTTCTACTGATTGGAATTATCAAATATTTAATAGTAACTCTGTAAATGATAATGGGTACTTAATTTTTGGAGATAAGCCTGATAGAACAGCAACTTCACCTGCTGATCCGATGGAAAAAAATAATTTTTTATACCATGAGTATTCTACTGCTAACGAGACTTCTACTACAACTTTTCAGCTAGGAGCAGTAGCAAGTTCACAAGTTCCACTTGGTATATTTAAAATAATAGGTAACGATGAACACATAGTTACATTTAGTAAAAATGGACTGGATCTGCCAGATAATAGCAAATTACAACTTGGAACAGGGCAAGACCTTCAAGTTTATTGGGATGGATCTTCTGGATTTGTAACAAATCAAGGTGGTGGTAACTTACATCTAAATTCTGATTCACTTCTATTAAAAAACGCTGCTAATACAGAAAGTTATATCAGAGCATACAACAACAATGCTGTAGAGCTATATTACAACAACGGTAAAAAGTTTGAGACTACATCAACAGGTGTATTAATTACTGGTCATCTTAATCTTCCAGATCATGTATCAGGAACTGGAAAAATAAAATTAGGAGATGATAGTGATTTACAAATTTACCACGACGGCACAGACAGTTTTATAGACAATTCAACAGGTGGATTAAAAATATTAGGTGACACGATACGTCTAAAAGGCAAAAGTGCAGATGAGAATATGATTGTCGCTGCTGTAAATGGTGCTGCGGAACTGTACTACAATGGAAATAAAAAGTTTGAGACTACAGATACTGGAGTAACAGTAACAGGCGATACAACTCTTTCAGGAGATTTAAAATTACCAGATAACGCAAATTTATATTTAGGTAGTGGTGATGACCTACGAATTTACCATAATGGAAGTAATAGCTATATCAATAATAAGGTAGGTAATTTATACATTCAATCCAACACAGACGGTGATGTAGGTGGCGATATTCATATAAGGGCAAAAGAAGGTGAAAGTTCTATAGCTTGCCTTGATGATGGTGCAGTAAAACTTTATTATGACAACGGCCTTAAGTTTGAAACAACTTCAACTGGTACACAAGCATCTGGTAATTCACATTTATTTCAAGGAGATGGGAGTCCTCATTTAAGAGTTGCAACTACAGCAGTTTCTTCGTCAACTGCCAAATTAACAATAGAGGGTTCTAGAACTGCATCAACTAGCACCGCTATAAGTAAGATTGATTTCACAACAGCCGACAGTGCTAATACAAGTGTGTATAACAACACCATGCCTATGGGTAGTATTCAGATGTACAAGCAACAGAGCAATACTAATACAGGTCGTTTAAAAATAGATCTTAACAATGTTAGTGGAGATAATTTAGCTAATGTATTTGACTTAGAAAGTGATGGAGACCTATCAATTACTGGTACTCTTACTGAAAGTTCTGATAGAAGATTAAAAACAGATATTGTTACTATTACTGATGCACTGACTAAGGTTAATAATTTAAGAGGTGTTGAATATACCAAAATTGCATCAGGGAAAAAAGAAATCGGTGTTATAGCTCAAGAAGTTGAAACTGTTTTTCCAGAATTAGTTAGAACTGGTGATGATGAAGATAAAACTTTAAGTGTTAAATATGGACACCTTACTGCTGCATTAATAGAAGCAGTAAAGGAATTATCAGCTAAAGTAAAAGTTTTAGAATCAAATATTTGACCAAAAAAAAAATAAAGATAAAATATAGTTAATAAAATTTAACTTATGGACACACCAGAAAAAATTTTACAAGACACACAAATGTCTTTTGATACAAATCTTGCAAAAGCACAACAACTAGAACAGCAAATTGCAAAACTACAAGAAGAACTTAGGTCTTTACAATTACCTCTTGCTGAAGATCAAGGAGCTATAAAAGCTTTAAAAAAACTTGTAGAATCAGCAAAAGAAACTGTTTAAATTAGTATTAAAATTTTAAAATGACTATTACCAAAATTTGGGAAATAAACACTTGTGAACGTGATGTATCTGATGGATATATTACTAAAGTAATTTACCGAATAAAAGCTTTAGACGATGGTGTTGAGATTGAAGGAACAAGAATGACAGGAGAAGTAAGTTTTACAAAACCTTCTTCACTACCTTCTGATTTTATAGCTTATGACACATCAGCAAAAACACCAAATGCTGCAACAGTTCTAGGGTGGGTAAAAACTGCTCTTGGTGATGAAGTTGCAGAAATAGAAACTGCTATGGATAGTGCTATAGCTTCGATAAAAACTCCAGTTACTGCGGTTGGTGTTCCTTGGTAGAAGAAAGCTGACGAGTCATAATTCCTAAAGTTACATATAAGGGAGCTAAAGCCATAATTCCTGTGAAGGTTATAATAGTAACAGGTACTAATGCTTTTGCAAACGCATCTCTCATATGCTTAATAAAATTTCTTCAATATTATCCATCTTATCATTCTTGATAAGCTTAACAACTATAGGAGCAGGGTACGCTACCTACAAATGGGTAAGCAGTCCACAGTTTGAAGCTATGATGTTAGAAAAAATAATGGGATCTGTAAATCAAATTATGCCAGATCAAATAGAAAAGAAAATGCCTAAAGTAACTGGCCCTATGTTGCCTTTATGAAAGAATTAGAACGCACTCCTAGTCGTATAAGGACTCGTTTTATAGCTGTTTTAGCGTTAATTACATCAGGATTTACATTTGGATCGGGGTTTATGGTGTTTCTATACATGAAAAGTCCAGCTTTTGAAAATCAGTTACTTGGACAGGTAATGAAACACATGGATTGGATTGTAGCTGATGAGTTTGAAAAGCAAATAAGAAAGTTAAAACCAAGACCTGTAGCAGACGCTAACGATCCAAATAAATGGTTTTGGGATTATATAGAGCAGAGAAGTAAAGAGCATATAGAATGGGAAACAAAAGGAAAGTGGCAATAATCAGTGATATTTGGTTTTTTAAAAAAATTAATTCAATATTACATAGACAAATTGGTTCATTGGTTGCGTATGCAAAAATTTAATTTAGAACTGGATAATGAGATAAAGAAGTATCACGATAGTTTTGAGAAGAAGGAAAAGCCTAAGATAAGAGAAGTTGGAAAGTTTGGAGAAGATGGGTGGTCTATTTCTATTGGAGATATAGATGACGAAGATACCAAAAATTGAAATAAAAGAGGTTTACGTTCCAAAAATAAGATTATGGGAAGTACAACCACCAATATTAGATGTCATTTATAAACCAGTTGTAGATATTCCAGGATGTGTTGATGCTCATAGAAATAATCTGACAGGACTTATAAATGAAGATGAACTAGGCACATATCAAGCCTGTGGTACGTTTAATATCCCTAGCTTTGAACCGCTTGACTATAACCCTGCTAACTTTCAATACACTGCACCTGCAAAGCAACAAGAGCAGCAACAACCGCAACCTCCACAGCAAAAGCCTCAGATACCACAAAAGAAAAAAGATAAAAAATTAAAAATACCACCTTGTCCTAGTAACAAAGATCAAAGAATTGGTGATTTTCGTAACGATAAAAAGCTGGAACGTGTTATTGCTTATGAAAGAGGGCAAAATGGGATTGAATGTATAACTCTTTATGAAGACGTACCGTTCATCTCCCAATACATTCCAAGTTTTAAGCAGTTTACTGGTGTTTTTAGCTTGGCTCTGGTTGGCTGTAGTGCTCCCATTATTCTTAATTTAGTAAAACCCTTGGTACGTAAGGCTTTTCAGCGTTTGAGTAAAAGTAAAAAAGATAAGGTAGAATAGTTATCCGTAGATAAGTTTAATACCCGTGACTTGTCTACTTTAAATTATGAGTGTGCGGTAATACTTGATTTTTTGGGGGACTAACTATCACATCCTCACATAATTTATGGTAAATACTGGTACTGGCGTATTCTATTCCAGCAATTTTTAACTCTCCGCAATTTTTTAAACGTGCGAGTTCGTAGTTTAATCTTTCCTTAGATAATATTTGCGCTTGTATTTTTTCTTGCGTTGTAGCTGCTTTTAAACAAGCATCTTGAAATCTATTGTCCAACGGAAAAGTAAAAGTTAATGCTGCTCCTACATTTAATCCTAGAGAATCCTTGTTACCGCTATAGTTTTGTTGATAGTAAAGAATCTTACCAGGATTTATTAAATTTCCCGAATCATCAACACTAGGATCGTACACTGGAGTTTCATATGTGTAGTCAAATGGACGTTTCTGATTGAACGAAGTGGTAACGAATGGGCTGAATGACATTTGTGGCCCTTGGCATCTAATACCATTTCCGTAATGATTTTCTATCGTATTTCCTTGCAGGACTTGGGTCGCAAAGTTACTTACCGATCCAGAGGCCGATGCTGTCGGAGCAGATGTATTGCTTACATTAGCTAATACAGGATTTCCTAGCAGACTTATTGCGAGAAGAT
>VTLG01015885.1_pt1 | contig 16673 bp, 19 predicted proteins | sample 4694571 | NCBI WGS metagenome assembly VTLG01 (sample SAMN12604809, study PRJNA352737) | marine metagenome | biome: ENVO:00000447; feature: ENVO:00000209|ENVO:00000569|ENVO:01000036; material: ENVO:00002151; isolation source: viral sequences binned using virsorter ...
CTTCCATATTTCCAACCAGCATATAATTTAACAGTTACTTTGGTTGATAGTATTAAGGAGAAAAGAGATGTTCCGGTTGTTCTTGAAAACATAACAATGCAGGATGATTATGAAGGAGACTTTAATGAAAGAAGAGTTCTTCTTTATACACTAAGATTTACAGCAAAAACATATCTATTCGGTCCTGTTTCTTCTGCAGTCAGCGATATCATCAAGAAGACAAGTGTTTCTTATCTGTCTGGAGATTCCAGATCTACTACACGGGATATTACATATTCTGTTGTTCCAAGAGCAATCAAGGATTATGATAATACAGTAACCAGTCTCTTGGCAGCTGATATAACCAATGAAGATACATTAATTGCTGTTGATGATGGTAGTGGGTTTGTAGTTCCCGATACTGGTAAATTGTATGCTGAGATTGGTGGTGAAGAAATTTGGATTAAGTCAGTATCTGGTAATACATTAACTGTCGAAAGAGGTCAAGATCAAACAGGTGCTAAGGCACATGTTAGGGGTGCTCCTGTTAAACTTATTACTGATGCTGATGATGCATTGATCGAACAGGGAGATGACTTCGGATTTGATGGGACGATTTCAGGTGGAGTTTTCTAAGTGAAAATGACAAAACAACTTGATAATACTTTTAATATTACACCTACTGAAGTAAGTACTACTCCAGAAGGAGGTTGTGCTACCAGACAGGATCAACTTACTAATGTTACTGAAAAACCCCCAAGGTTGACACAAGATGATATAACGAAGGATTATGAATACACAAGGGGTAATTTATATTCAATTATTGAGAAAGGACAAGAAGCAATTAACGGAATTCTGGAACTCGCTCAAGAAAGTGAAATGCCTAGAGCATATGAAGTAGCAGGGCAACTTATTAAGAGTGTTTCTGATGCAACTGATAAGTTGATGGATCTTCAGAAAAAACTTAAAGACGTTAATGAAGAACAGCAACAAAAAGGACCTAATACTGTCAATAATGCTTTGTTTGTAGGATCAACAGCAGAATTGCAAAAGCTATTAAAATCTGGACTGAAAGATAAATCTAAATAACTCTGGGAGAGAAATCCCAAAGTATTTAATTTACTCATACCATGTCGGACAAGTTACCGTCGATAGATGACTTCCTAGAGGAGTTACCATCAGTCGATGAGGTCATAACAGAAGAAAATTTACCCTCAGTTGACGAGTTCGTTGAGAAGGAAGAAGAAGAGTTAGTAGAAGAACTTACATTAAAAATAGAAGAACCTGAGATTTCAGAAGAAACTCAAGGAGATCTTACAGAAGTATTGCATTTAATTAATGCGGTAAGAAGGGATATTCCAGAGATTCCTGAAATAAAGTATTATGATGAACCACTACAGAAATTATCCGAGTATGTTGAAGAGATTAAGAATGGTATTCCTGAAGTAAAAGATTATGATAAAGAAGTAGAAGCAATATGCGAACAGATTGATCTTGTAAGAGAAGAAATTAAAGATTTACCTGAGGTAAAATATTATGATGAGCAAGTAGATGTTATTGAAGATAGGATTGATAATCTACAGACAGAGGTAACTAATTTACCTGAGGTAAAATATTATGATAAAGAGATAGAAGCAATCTGTGAAGCAATTGATGAAGTTAGGTCTGCTATACCCAAGTTTCCCAAATGGGTTAATGAGGTTAATGAGGTTCCAGATTTTTCATGGATTGGTAAAACCTTTAGTGTAATTGATGATGATTTTGTTAAGGTTGGTGACCATATAAAAGAACTTAAAACAAAATTTGATCATGATATTCTGGGATTGACAGAAAGTTTAGATACTAAAGATTTTGAACAAAGAGTTGAACTTGATGAATTAAAGGAGTCGGTAAAGAAAACTACTGAAAAAATTTATGGTGAAATAAAAGAATCTGCCATAAGAATTTGGGATCATCATACTCAGTTTAAAGATGATGATAGAAAACTAAAAAAACAAGTTCTTAGTAAACTTAACGAAACTAAGCAGAATGTTGAAAAACAAATACTTGCTTTCAATGTAAACAACTACGAATCTAATAAAACTCTTACAAAATACTTTGAAGGATTAAAAGAAGAAATTGGTAATCTTCCTGAGGTAAAATATTATGACAATCCTATTAGGGATTTGAAGAAAGAGGTATCTAAGTTAGAAGAAAAAAGAGAAGAGCAAGGAGTTAATATTTCTGAGTTATATAAAATTGTTGGAGAATTAAAAGAGCATCAGCATGAGCTGAAAGAAATATATAACAATCGTCCCATAACTCCTGATCCAGCTGAGAAGCAAGGAAACGATCCTCTTACACCGACTGATCAGAAATTTGCTACTCTTAAAGACTTAGCAGCAAACTATAGACTGTTTGTTAATAGAGTTGAGCAGCAATTATATACCATTGGTGGCGGTGGTGCTGGATTTATTAAAGATCTTGATGATGTTAATATTGATGGATTGGCTAATGGAGATGTTTTAAAATGGAACTCAACTACTAGTAAGTGGGATGTTGGTCCTGCTGGTGGTGGTAGTCCATGGACAACAAATTCTACTGGTATTCATACCTTAGGTAATGTTGGTATAGGCACCACAAATGCTGCCAAAAAGTTATATGTTTCTGGTGATGCTACTATTACTGGTGACTTGAATGTTAGTGGTGATATCATATATGATGAACAAACTGCTAGAAACTTAAATGTAAGTGGTATTGCTACTATTGGAACTGTGGGAATTACCACGAATTTGACGGTAGGTGGAATTGCTACTGTTGGAGTTTTGACAGCAACAGATGCTGTGGTATCAAGTGATCTAGGAGTAGGTAGAGATCTAAATACCGTAGGGATCGTGACAGCATCATCATTCTATGTTGGAGTTGGTGGTACTAATATACTTACCGAACTTAATGGTAAAACTTCCCTCGGATTAGCAATAGCATTGGGCTAATGGCAGATCATTTAGAAGAACAACCTACTAATAGTGGTGGACATCCCCAAGCATATTCTAGTGCAGCAGCGGCTGGTGGTCCTGTAGCAGGATTTGACAAATTTCTTTTTTCTGTTGATGATGATTTATTGACTGGTGGATATCAGACTCCAAGTGAGACTGGTCAAGCAAAATGGAGATTTTCAAATATATACCCTGTTATGAAATTGAGTCTTGATAAAAGTAGTGATGGACCTTCTATAGATTCTATGGTACACGCATCAAAGGAGTATACACAACTCATGGACAAAAACACTCAGCAGTATGTTAAGAAAAGATTTGCCAGTTTCATGGAAGAAGCGTATAATGGTGATATGAAAAAGTGTCCATCAGGACAATACTATTGCACTAAAAGAAAAAAGTGTATGCCCATCCCTAAAGGATACCATATAGGATATCGGGGTTGGCTAGAACAAGATGATGACAGCAACGGAAAGAAAAATGGTAATGGCAACGGTAATGGGTCCCATAACGGGAATGGAGGTTCTAATGGCAATGGTGGCGGTCATAGCGGTGGGAACGGCAACGGTGGCGGTGGCGGCAATGGTGGATGATAAATAACTTAACATTATGATGTAACAAATGGCACAACAAGAAACTATTAAATTCACTATTAGACAAGATGGCACTGTAACTGAAAAGGTTATGGGTGTTGTTGGACCTAATTGTGAAAAATTAACTGAACGTATTGAAAATAAGCTAGGAGTTCTTCAATACAGAGAACCAACGGCGGATATGTATAGAAGTGTCGTTGAACATGATCATGTTTCAGTATCATCTCAAGAACAACATTTCACAGGCCCATAATGTCACACTTTACTTGCATCAAAACACAGATTAAAGATCGCCCACAATTGATCGAAGCTTTGGAGATGATGGGTCATGATGTTCAGGAAAATCAAGCATTGGTTATTACCAATCCTGACCATGCTGAGGATCATCCTGTGGTTCTTGCCCAAGTTGCTATTACAAATGATATTGGGTTTCGTTGGAACGAAGAAGCGCAGACGTATGATCTATATTCTGATCATGACACTTGGAGTCTTGATGTTCCTGCTGAACGTTTTGTAGATAAAGTAACCCAACAATATGCAAGAATGACTATTCATAATACTATTAAAGAAGAAGGATTTGAAGTTCAAGAAGAATGGGAAATGGACGATAATTCTATAGAGCTGACGGTAACACGCTGGATTTCCTAAATATTAGTGTGAAATTGTCAAAATTTAATGTTTATTAAAGAAGGATACCTTAGTCTTCCACTAAGTTTAGAGGTCCCAACAACCCCAGGAGAATTTAAAACTGGGTTGATGTTTAGGGAAAATCTAGACTGGAATACTGGTATGCTTTTTGTTTTTAATGAGGATGGTGACCATTCCTTTCATATGAAGAATACCACTATTCCCCTTGATATTGCTTTTATTAATAGGGAAGGTATTATCGAATCTATTAAACAACTTACTCCCAATAGTAAGCATTATGTTTACGCTGAATCTCAAGTTCTATATGCTTTAGAAGTAAATAGAAATTGGTTCAAACGAAACAATGTAAATGTTGGTGATCAAGTGTTTAAGAGTCTTTCCGAAGATGTAGAGATTTATGATGCGAAAGGAAACCTTTATGCTGAAATTATTGATATCATTAAACCTTTGCCAATGAAAGAAGGATCCAAATGTCCAACGTGTGCCGAAACACCTTGCATTTGCAATGAACTTCTACCATATCAAATCCAGGAAGCCACAAGAATTCCGGGATATAATAAGACAGGAAATATAATCGATGTCTATTTGGCATGGAGAGGAAAAAACTACATGATAAAAACGTTTTTCCCTTCGGTCAAAACCCCTTCACGCAGAGAAGTTCAGGATCAGGTAAGTAAAGTGTATCCTGGATCTAAACTCTGGTCATACCAAGTTTCTACACATGAACCCGGAGAACCCCTCCTCCAAATCGGAGGACGACAATAAACAAATTGAAGAATTGAAGAAGAAAGCAGAGAATCTACAAAAAATCTTAGATATGACAAGAAAGACCATTGATCATGATAAAAAGTTTATGTTAAATAACAAAGACACTTTTGGAAAATATGAGATGATGTAGGAGTTTATTATGTCTGATGAAATTTACTTAGGTAATCCCAATTTAAAAAGAGCAAATGTTGCTCAAGAATTTACTCAAGAGCAAATACTTGAGTTTATGGCTTGTAAGTCTGATCCAGTATATTTCGCAGAACAGCATGTAAAGATTGTTACTCTTGATGAAGGTTTAATGCCTTTCATGCCTTATGATTTTCAAAAGCAGTTAATACATAATTTCCACGATAATAGATTTAACATTTGTAAGATGCCCAGACAGACGGGTAAGTCTACAACTGTTATATCATATCTTTTACATTATCTACTTTTTAATGATAGTGTAAATATAGGTATTCTTGCAAACAAAGCAGCAACTGCTAGAGAATTATTAGGGCGTTTGCAAACGGCATATGAGAATGTTCCTAAATGGATGCAGCAAGGTGTATTGTCATGGAACAGAGGTTCATTGGAGTTAGAAAATGGTAGTAAAATCTTGGCGGCCTCTACTAGTGCTAGTGCTGTTAGGGGTATGTCTTTCAATATCCTCTTCTTGGATGAGTTTGCTTTTGTTCCCAACCATATCGCTGAGTCTTTCTTTGCTAGTGTTTATCCTACTATTACTTCTGGTCAATCAACGAAAGTTATAATAGTTTCAACTCCACATGGTATGAATCACTTCTACCGAATGTGGCATGATGCTGAGAAATCAAAAAATGAATATATTCCAACTGATGTTCATTGGTCAGAAGTTCCTGGTAGAGATGAAAAGTGGAGACAACAAACAATTGCCAACACTTCAGAGCAACAATTTAAGGTTGAGTTTGAATGCGAATTCCTAGGATCTGTTGATACTCTTATTGCTCCCAGTAAACTTAGAACTCTTGTATATGAAAATCCCCACACTCGTAGTGCTGGTTTAGATGTTTATGATGATCCTCAACCAAAACATGATTATGTTATAACTGTTGATGTTGCGCGTGGAGTAGTTAAAGACTATTCTGCATTTGTAGTAGTTGATATCACTACATTTCCACATCAAGTTGTAGCTAAGTATAGGAATAATGAAATAAAGCCTATGCTATTTCCTAATATAATATATGAAATAGCAACCAAATATAATAAAGCATTTATTCTTTGTGAGGTTAATGATGTAGGAGATCAAGTAGCAGCTATTTTAAATTATGATTTAGAGTATGTAAATTTACTAATGGCATCTATGAGAGGACGTGCCGGTCAAGTTATTGGACAAGGATTCTCTGGTAAGAAGACTCAATTAGGAGTTAAGATGTCTAAGACCGTTAAGAAGGTTGGTGCTCTTAATTTAAAGACTATGATTGAGTCTGATAAATTAATATTTAAAGATTATGAAATTCTAAGCGAATTAACCACATTTATTCAGAAGAGTAATTCATTTGAAGCAGAGGATGGATGTAATGATGACTTAGCCATGTGCTTAGTAATATATGCATGGTTAGTTGCACAAGACTATTTTAAAGAACTTACCGATCAAGATGTAAGAAAACGATTATATGAAGAGCAAAAGAATCAGATAGAACAGGATATGGCACCTTTTGGTTTCATGACAGATGGTTTAGAGGATGAAGGTTTTGTGGATGCAGAGGGTGATAGATGGAATACTGATGAATATGGAGACCGTTCATACATGTGGGAGTATATGTAAACATCCAAAACAATAAATATTTTCAGAGAAACTGAGACTTTACGGGGAAAAACATGGCAACTCCACAATTATCTCCAGGTGTATTGACTAGGGAGGTTGACCTTACAGTAGGAAGAGCTGAAAATGTTCTAGATAACATTGGCGCAATTGCTGGTCCCTTCTCAATCGGACCTGTTGATGAAGCAATAGATATCAGCACAGAACAGGAGCTTATCAATACATTTGGTAAACCACTTTCAACTGATTCGCAATACGCTTATTGGATGAGTGCATCATCATACCTTTCATATGGTGGAGTTCTAAAAGTAGTAAGAACTGCTGGAACAACTTTAGCAAATGCTAACGCTGCAGTGGGACTGGCAAATACTACAATGACCGGTGCGGGAAGAATCGATAATTATGACGATTATTTAAACAATCATGCAGACGCAACCAACTTTATCTTCGCGGGTAAGAACCCAGGAAGTTGGTCAAACAATATGAAGGTTTGCTTTATTGATGACTTAGCAGACCAAACATTAGGGGTTACAACTACCAGTCTTTCAGGTATAGGTGTTACTGTTGGATATGCGGTTACCACACAACTTACTAATGTAGCTATTCCTGGTATTGGTGGAACTGTAGGGTTTACCGGATATCTAAAAGGAATTATTACTGGTGTATCTACTGATGCAACCAATAGCGCATCTACATTTGATGTTAAGATTATTGAAAGAACATCTACTGCAGGTGTTAATTCTACTCAAGCTTATGCAGAAGGAACTCAATTTGGTTCATTCCTTCAAGGTAATCCATTGAATATTGGTGCCCTTGCTAATGCAAATACTCATTCAGCAGCAACTTCCGTTGACTGGTATGATCAACAAACTTTAGGTCTTACTAACTCAACAGTTTATTGGAAAGAAATTGCTCCTAAACCTACTACTAACTCTTATGTTACTGAGAGAAGTGGTAAGAATGATGCACTTCATGTTGTCATTGTAGATGATCTAGGATCTATTACTGGAATTCAGGGTAATATCCTTGAGAAGCATACAAGTCTCTCGAAAGCACAGGATTGTATTTCTGCGGTTAATTCTCCTCAGAAGATTTGGTATGAAGATTTCCTTGCTCTTTATTCAGAAGAAATCTATGCAGGTGGTAATCCTTCTGCTGCAGTTGATACTTACTGGGCAACAACTCCACAAGCAACAGGATTTAGTGCTGCTGGTGGATGGACAAAGAATTCACTAACCGATGGTCTTTGGGGTGTAGACGCCCAAGGCGTTACCTTTAGTGCAATCGGTAATAAGACTTACACTCTAACTGGTGGTGTAGATTACTCTGCTGCTGGTGGAATGAAGTGTGAGCTTGGTGATATTATTACTTCTTATGGTAAGTTCTCCAATAAGGATGAAGTTGCCGTTGATTATTTGATAATGGGTCCTGGATTTGATTCAGAATCAGATTCACAAGCAAAAGCAGGAAAACTACTTGCTATTGCTGGAGACAGAAAAGATTGTGTTGCTACAATTGGTCCTCACAGAGCCAATGTAGTTGGTATAACCAATAGCACCACACAAACAGATAACCTAATTAAGTATTTCAGTTCACTATCATCATCTTCTTATGGTGTATTTGATAGTGGATACAAGTATACTTACGATAGGTTTAACAATAAGTTCCGTTGGATTCCAACTAATGCTGATATTGCTGGTCTAATGTGCCGCACCAACATTGTTGCTTATCCTTGGTTCTCACCCGCTGGTCAACAACGCGGTATACTTAATAATGCTATTAAACTAGCATATAATCCTAATAAGTCTGAAAGAGATCGTCTCTATCCCGCAAGGATCAATTCAGTTGTTACACAACCTGGATTGGGAACGCTCCTATTCGGTGATAAGACTGCCCTTGGTTATGCATCTGCATTTGACAGGATTAACGTTCGTCGCTTGTTCCTTACTGTTGAGCAAGCACTGCAAAAAGCAGCAGAAGCTCAACTGTTTGAGTTGAACGATGAGCTCACAAGAGCAAACTTTAGAAACATCGTTGAACCATACCTCCGTGATGTTCAGGCTAAGAGAGGACTCTATGGATTCCTCGTTGTGTGCGATAGCACAAACAACACTCCTGATGTTATTGATAACAATGAATTCCGCGCAGACATCTTCCTGAAGCCTGCCAAGTCGATTAACTACGTAACTCTCACCTTTGTTGCCACCCGAACAGGTGTCAGCTTTGATGAAGTGGCTGGTAGAGTTTAACTTTAGTATCTAAATAACAACAAGGAGGATTAAAAATCATGGCAACAAGCAGACCAAATAAGAATATCTCTGCATTTAAGTCAGCTCTTATAGGTGGCGGTGCTAGACCGAATCTGTTTGAAGTAGAATTAACCACACTTCCAGGTGATATTACTTGGGATGGAGGTGAAAATCTTAGATATATGTGTAAGGCAGCATCACTTCCTACTTCTACCATTGCTAACATTGATGTTCCGTTCAGAGGTCGTATTTTTAAAGTGGCCGGAGATCGGACATTTGAACCTTGGACAATAACCATCATTAACGATGAGAACTTCAAGATTAGAAATGCGATGGAAGAGTGGATGGATATTATGTCTAAATTAGACAATAATCTTGGCGCTACTGATCCAAATGCCTATATGACTAATGCGAATGTATTCCAGTTAGGTAGAGGATCTACTAAGAGCTCAAAAGATAGCGAAGGAACTGATAATGCTGTTCTGAAACAGTATAAGTTTATCGACATCTTCCCCACAAGTATTAGTGCAATCGATCTTTCATACGATTCTTCGGACGCAATTGAAGAATTTACTGTTGATTTCCAAGTTCAAACTTTTGAACTGGTTGCAGCAGGAACTCCTAACGCATAGACTAAATAGGGTTTTCGTGTTAGACTAAATAGTAGGAAAGATACTATAATCATGGCTAAGTTATTTGGGTTCTCTATAGAGGACACCGAACCACTATCTCCTAATGCCGTTTCACCGGTTCCTCCTAATGATGAGGATTCGGTAGACCATTATATGAGTAGTGGTTTTTTTGGTTCTTATGTTGACTTAGAAGGTGTATATCGTAGTGAATTTGAATTAATTAAAAGATATCGTGAAATGGCACTTCACCCAGAGGTGGATAGTGCTATTGAAGATATTATAAATGAAGCTATCGTTACTGATTTGAACGATGCTCCTGTTAAAATTGATCTTGATAACTTAAATGCTAGTGATGGCATTAAGAAAAAAGTTAGGGATGCATTCAAGTTTATTGTAGACTTGATGGATTTTGATAGGAAAGCACATGAAATATACCGTAACTGGTATATTGATGGTAGAATTTATTATCATAAAATTATTGATTTAAAGAATCCTCAAGAGGGACTTAAGGAATTGCGTTATATTGACGCAATGAAAATGCGTTATATCCGTCAGTCTAAATCGCAAGATAAAGACAAATTTAATATGAGTCGTAAAAAATTGACGGGTATTAATGATGACCCCATGGAATATGAATGGCCAGAATTGGAAGAGTACTTTATCTACAATCCCAAAACAAATGCTTGGCCAACTGGTAATATAAATGCAACGGGTGCTAGTCAAGGAATTAAAATAGCAAAAGATGCTATTTCTTATACTACTAGTGGATTAGTTGATAGAAATAAAGGTCATTGTCTTTCATATTTACATAAGGCAATTAAATCTCTCAATCAATTACGTATGATTGAGGACTCCTTGGTAATTTATAGATTATCAAGAGCACCAGAACGTAGAATTTTTTATATTGATGTAGGTAATCTTCCAAAGGTAAAAGCAGAGCAATATCTCAGAGATGTGATGATGAGATATCGTAACAAGTTGGTCTACGATGCTACTACTGGAGAGATTCGTGATGACAAGAAGTACATGGCAATGCTTGAGGATTTCTGGCTCCCTAGAAGGGAAGGAGGTCGTGGAACTGAAATTTCTACTCTTCCTGGAGGTCAAAACCTTGGAGAGATCACGGATATTGAGTACTTCAAAAAGAAATTATATAGGTCGCTCAATGTACCCCCATCAAGAATGGACGGAGAAGGAGGATTTAATCTGGGAAGATCCTCAGAGATATTGAGAGATGAACTCAAATTTACTAAGTTTGTTGGACGTTTGAGAAAGAGATTCTCGAATATGTTCAATGATATGCTTAAAACTCAGCTACTTTTAACTAATGTTGTCACCCCAGAAGACTGGGAAATCATGAGTGAGCATATCCAATATGACTTCTTATATGACAATCATTTCTCAGAATTGAAAGAATCTGAGCTTTTAAATGAAAGATTAGGTAGTTTAGAGGGTGTTCAACCTTATATTGGAAAGTATTTTTCACAAGATTGGGTACGTCGTAATGTTCTTAAGCAGACTGATGAGGAGATAATCGAACAGGATGCACAAATTAAGAAGGAAATTGCAGACGGTACTATTCCTGATCCTAATGATATTGATCCTGAAACTGGTCTTCCCTTAATGGATGATCCAATGATGCAAGGTGGTGGTGGAAATCTTGGTGTTCCAGTTGCTGAACCTGATTTAGAATCGGAAGTAATTGCAGATACAGGTAAGCCAACGAAAATACCCAAAGGTGGGGAAATATAGTGAATGCACCAGAGCATGATGACGCTGGAAGACCATTTGTAAAAGTAGATTGGAACATAAAACATATTCGTATGTTATATCATGCTGTGGATTTTTATCTTGAAAATAGGGTTCAACTTCTTAAACCAGAGGAAGAAATTAAAGAACCAACTGAAGATGTTTATGATATGAAACGGTTGTTACAGAAAATGATTCTTGAATTTCAATACCACACCAGCGATAGTGTATAAATAACTATTGGCTACTTAAATTAATTGATACAATGCCTGAAACTGAAACTGAAAACCAAGTCACTGATACACAAGTAACCGGTCAGGATATTCAACGAGAGTTGATGGATATGATTGTTGCTGATGAGTCACCATCTCAAATTAGCGACAGAATTAAAGATATGCTTTATTCTAAATCTTCGGAAAAGGTAGATGCGTATCGTCCTGACGTAGCAAATTCTTTGTTTGGTGAACCGGAAGTAGACGCAGAAACGGAAGTTGAGACTGAGGTTGAAACGGAAGTATCTCCTGAAGATGGTGAGCAGGAGTAAATATAAATAAATAAATAAATGGACTTATTACTATAATGGCTCATCAACCAGTAGGAGATAGTGTAGAAGTAGCAGCTGCGGGAACCAGTGCAACTTCTGCGGCTCAGTCACAACGAACTAATTCATTGAGAGTGGTTGCTGTTACTAATGCAGCATGTGTTGCAATTGGAGAAGCTGCAACAACCGCAAATTATTACATTCCAGGTGATACTGCTTCAGTAATCAATTTGGGTGCAGTTAGATCTCAAAGAGTAGTTTCTATATCAACTGCAGCTGGTTCCACTGGTGGTCTTTCAGATGCTATTATTGATGTTCCAGAAGGAACGGGTTGTCAATTTGCTGTTGGTGATAAAATAACTTTAACTTGCACAGGTCAATCCTGGTATGACTTCACATATAAAGAAGTCGAATCAGTGAATACTACTGCAGGTGTAAATGGTTATTTTGCTACTCGATTTAGAGTTGCTGATGCATATAGCGTCGGATTTGCAACTGCATTTACCGATAATCAACAACCTTGTGAAGTAAGAGCCTCCTTTAAAGTGTCTGCTATTAAAGGTGGTAGTAGTAATGCTACGATTAAATTCCAACAAGTTCAAGTTTCTGGGGACGCATAATGAAACTCATTAGAGAAGAGATCGAATCAGTTGAATTTCTAGTCGAAAACCGTAACGGCAAGAAGTCAATGTATATTGAGGGAGTTTTCCTCCAAGGAAACATCAAGAACCGTAATGGTCGGATGTATCCAATGGAAACTCTTAGGAAAGAAGTTGGTCGTTACAACGAAAACCATATTCAATCCGGTAGAGCACTTGGAGAACTTGGTCACCCCGATGGTCCAACAGTGAATCTCGATAGAGTTTCACATAAAATCGTTTCTTTAAAAGAGAACGGACAGAATTTCATTGGTAAAGCTAAAATTCTTAGCACACCAATGGGTAAGATTGCATCTTCATTAATTGAAGAAGGTGTAAAACTTGGAGTATCCTCTCGTGGTATTGGTTCACTAAAACCAACCCGTGAAGGATTTAATGTTGTCGGTGACGACTTTATGTTAGCAACTGCTGCTGACATTGTTGCTGACCCTTCTGCACCTGATGCTTTTGTTGAAGGTATTATGGAAGGAAAAGATTGGGTATGGGATGGAGGAGTTTTGCGTGAGAAGTTCGCAGAAAAAACCTATAAGACCATCAATACGCTTGCTACACAAAAGCAACTCGATGAGAAAAAGTTAGATCTTTTTAATGATTTCTTATCAAATATATAAAACTTCTAAATAAATATAGATTTTAACAGGAAAATCGGAGAAACTTCAAATGGCTCGTGGTACAAAATTACAAAAGATGGAAGAAGAAGTGAAGCAATCCAAGACTGCCGTCAATGCTAATGCATCTCCCGGTATGCCAATGGAAAAAGGCGCTTCTTGGGAAGACCTAGGTGGCCCGTCGCCTGAAAATTACAGTCCTACTAATGATTCAGCAAAGCTGAAGACACCAGGAAAGACTTTGAAACAAGTTTCTGATGTAGTCACTAAAAACGCCGAAAAGGGTGATCAAGCAATGCCTAAACTCAAGAAAGAAGAAGAGACTGTTGAACTCGAAGATCAACAAGAGGTCGTTGCCGAAGACGAAGTTACTACTGATGAAGTAGTTGCCGAAGCATCTGTTGAAGAAGAAGCACCAGAACTAGACATCGAAGAAGATGTCAACGCTCTACTTGGTGGAGAAGAACTCAGCGAAGAGTTCAAAGCAAAGGCCAAGACAATTTTTGAAGCTGCTGTTAAGTCTCGCGTTGCAGAGGCAAAAGCAGAACTCGAAGCATCACACGCTGAAAAACTAGAAGAAGAAGTTGCTACTGCTAAAGAAGCACTCTCTGAGCGTGTTGATAACTATCTGGAATACGTTTCAGATGAATGGTTTACTGAGAATCAACTTGCTGTTGAGCAAGGTCTCAAAACCGATCTTACAGAATCATTCCTTGGTGGAATGAAGAGTCTTTTTGAAGAACATTATGTATCAATCCCTGACGACAAATATGATGTCCTTGAGAGTATGGTAGAAAAACTTGATGACATGGAGACCAAGCTCAATGAGCAGATCGAAAAGAATATCAACTTAAACAAGCGTCTCGCAGAGTCGGTTGCAGATGGTATCCTTGAATCAGTTTCTGATGGATTAGCTTCCACTCAGAAAGAGAAGCTCGCCTCACTTGCTGAAGGTGTAGAGTTTGTAGGTGAAGAAGCATATCGTGAAAAACTAGAGACTTTGAAGGAATCTTATTTCACTTCTAAGCCATCTGGTACGAAAGTAGAAAATCTGTCTGAGCAAGTAGATAATGCTGCTCCAGAAGGTGTTGCTCCAGGAATGGAGAGATATCTTAAGACACTTTCCGCTTTTAACGGCAAATAACTGATTTTTTAATTAAACAAACAAAACACATTTAGGTAAAGCAAATGTTCCAAACAGAACAGTTGCAGGAAAAGTGGGCACCACTTCTAGATTATGAGGGTATTGATCCAATCAAAGACCCCCATCGCAGAAGCGTTACCGCCGTCCTGCTAGAGAACCAAGAAAAATTCTTACAGGATGAAGCATCATTCGGTGAGTCAGGAATGCTCTCAGAGCAGCCAACCAACTCAACCGCCTCTACTACTGGCAGACCAGGTTTATCTGGTAATGCAGTAGCTGGTGGTCCAATGGCTGGTTTTGACCCCGTATTGATCAGCCTCATTCGTCGTTCAATGCCAAACTTGGTCGCATATGACCTTGCTGGCGTTCAACCAATGTCCGGTCCTACTGGACTAATCTTCGCAATGCGTTCACGCTACACCGCTAACGACGGAACAGAGACCTTCTACAACGAAGTTGACTCTGCTTTCTCTGGTCAGCCCGCCGGATTGAATAACACCGACGGCATGACTGATGTTAACGCTGGTATGGGTACTACAAGTCAGTCAGGCACTAACCCTGCTGTTCTTAACCCTGTTGGTGGTGCTGGTTCCCAGACAACTTACACAGTTGGTCAGGGTATGCGGACAGATACCGCTGAATCTCTTGATGGCACAGGTGCACTGGCGTTCAACCAGATGGCATTCTCCATTGAGAAGGTTACGGTTACTGCTAAGTCCCGTGCTCTCAAAGCTGAGTATTCACTGGAACTCGCTCAAGACCTTAAGGCCATCCACGGACTTAATGCTGAAGCAGAACTTGCTAACATCCTTTCTACTGAGATCCTCGCTGAAATTAACAGAGAAGTTATCAGAACTATCTACAAGGTTGCAGAGCAAGGCGCAGTTCAAAACACTGCTAATGCCGGTATATTCGACCTAGACATCGACAGTAATGGTCGTTGGTCTGTTGAGAAGTTCAAGGGTCTGCTATTCCAGATCGAGCGTGATGCTAACGCAATCGCACAAAGAACTCGTCGCGGAAAAGGCAACATAATCCTCTGCTCTGCAGACGTTGCTTCCGCACTAACAATGGCTGGCGTATTGGATTATACTCCTGCCCTCAACGCTAACCTTAACGTTGATGACACAGGTAACACCTTCGCTGGTGTTCTGCAAGGTAAGTATCGTGTATATATCGATCCTTATTCTGCTAACCTAACTAATGGTAATGCCTCACCTGGCAACCAGTACTACGTTGTAGGTTACAAGGGTTCATCCCCTTATGACGCTGGTTTATTCTACTGCCCATACGTTCCACTACAGATGGTTCGTGCAGTGGGAGAAAACTCCTTCCAGCCCAAGATTGGCTTCAAGACCCGCTACGGGATTGTTGCTAACCCATTCGCTGAAGGAACAACTCAGGGTCTCGGTGCTCTCACCGTTAACGCTAACCGCTACTACAGACGTGTTGCTGTTAAGAACCTCATGTGATACAGATGGATATATTCCATTCACATTTCAAAGAGACCCTTACGGGTCTCTTTTTTTTGTCTAAATATAGGTAGGAGACCTGCTTTCTACCATGTTTTGTAAAAATAAAATGAGTCTAGAAGACCGTCGTAAATGGAAACGAAAAATGTATAACTTTTGGGAAGATACTCTAGAAGAGAGACTTGCTGGAGTTAAAGCAGCTAAAGCAAAACTAGAAGAGCAAATCAAGAGAGATGCTACTGATAGATTGCATGATGACATACGTGAGAATCCATAATGCCTACAGCAAGAACTACTCCTATAACGAATAGAAATTTTCTTTCACCTGTTGGGTTTAAATTTACCCTTGACAGAGCTAAGAAAGTATCTTATTTTTGCAACCAAGCAAATATTCCTGATATTAATTTAGGAGTAGCAGTTCAACCTACTTACTTGAGAGACATTCCAACTCCAGGTGATAAACTTGAATTTGGTGATTTGACTTTAAGATTTTTAGTTGATGAAGATCTTGGAAATTATATGGAGTTGCAGAATTGGATGCGTGGATTGGGATTCCCAGAATCTCCAAAAGAGTTTATTGATTTAGAAAATGAAGCAAGAATGCCTGGTAATTTCGGACAGAAAGGAGATAATATCTATTCTGACGGAACACTTCAAATTTTAAGTAGTAATTTAGTTCCTAAGTTTCAAGTAATGTTTAGTGATCTTTGGCCTTATTCATTATCAACAGTTGTCTTTGATGCAACAGACACTGACATAGAGTACTTTACAGCAGACGTATCTTTCAAGTATACTATATACAGACTAACAGATTTAGAAAATAACGATTTATGAGTATTGATCTTGAAGCAATTCAAGAGATGTGGGAGAATGATG
>VTLG01006352.1_pt1 | contig 16672 bp, 33 predicted proteins | sample 4694571 | NCBI WGS metagenome assembly VTLG01 (sample SAMN12604809, study PRJNA352737) | marine metagenome | biome: ENVO:00000447; feature: ENVO:00000209|ENVO:00000569|ENVO:01000036; material: ENVO:00002151; isolation source: viral sequences binned using virsorter ...
ACTCAATCAGGTTCAACTGTAAAAGTTATTGTTGTAGGTTTAAAAACCATGTCTGGTTTAAATGCAGGTGATTTATATTTTCTATCTCCGACAGTAGCTGGTGCTATAACTTTAACTCCACCATCAACTGCCGGTCAAGCCGTTGTTAGATTAGGAGAAGCTGCTTCTACCACTAATTTGGCAATACAAATTGAACCTCCTATTAAATTAAGTTAATGTCTAGTGTAGAAAATTACGTTCCTTATCAACCAAACGCTCAAGGATTTACCGAGGCTCTTTTAGATTTAAAATCTACAATGCCAACTTCAACTGTATTTAAAGTAACTGGCTATGTAACTACATGTTTTGAAAATGTTACACAGGGCGATGCTGTTTATTCCAGAGAATCAGATGGTTTTATTGGTAAAGCAATAGCGAATGATACTTTTGATAAAGCAAAAGTAGCAGGTTTTGTTGAAGTTACTTCTACATCTGGATCTGAAGTAAGAGTTATAACGAGAGGGATTACAACTATGTCTGGATTAAATACTGGTGATTTATATTTTTTATCTGCTTCTTCGGCTGGCTCTATAACCACAACCCCTCCTACATCGGCAGGTGATTTTTTAACAAGAGTAGGAGAGGCTGGATCTACTGGTCAATTTATTGTAAAAGTAGAACCTCCTGTTCAATTAAGCTGACGGTTTACTAGACGTAAAATAGATATAATTAGCAATTCGATATTTTTTTGAATTGCATCGGAATATAAAATGGCAACAAGAAAAGCACTTGTTTTAGTTTCGGGTCTATTTCAGGAGTTAAATTCTTCTTCTGATAAATTAGATTTTGCTGGAAATACAACTGCAGATTTATCTGAAAATACAAATCTTTACTACACTGATGCAAGATCTAGGGCTGCTGTATCTGTAACTGATTCTGGAGGGGATGGTAGTCTTGCATATAATAGTTCAACAGGAGTAATCACATACACAGGACCGTCTGCATCTGAAGTAAGAGCACATATTAGTGTAGCTTCTGGTTCAGGTTTAACTTTTTCTGGTGGTGAGATTGGGACATCTTCTATTCCTAATTCTCAATTAGCAAATTCATCTTTAACAGTTGGCAGTACTTCTATTAATTTAGGAGCTACTGCAACAACAATTGCTGGACTATCTGCTCTTACTTCTACCACACTTACCGCAACAACTTTAATTTCTGGAGTGGCAGATGCTGCAAATTCTATATCTATAGCTTCTGGAAGTATAACTTTTGAAGGATCAAGTGCCGATAGTGACGAAATAATATTAACAGCAGCTGATGCATCAGGCGGAGATAAAACAATAACTCTTCCAAATTCAACTGGAACTGTTGCATTAACTAGCGATATTGTTTATCCAGTAACCTTAACAAACTCAGTAACATTAACAAATAAAACATTAGCTCTTGGTTCTAATACAATATCTGGAACTACTGCTCAATTTAATACTGCATTGACTGATGGTTCGTTTGCTACATTAGCTGGTTCTGAAATTTTAACAAACAAGAGTCTCACTGCTCCAATTTTAACTGGATCTTCTACTTCTGCTGGTAGCATAATTTTTAAAGAAGATACAGATAATGGAACAAATTCAGCAACACTAGTTGGACCGGCTTCCACAGCTGATGTAACAATTACATTACCAGCAGAGACAGGTACAGTATTAACAACTGCCTCTTCAATTGCAAATAGTAACCTTGCTAACAGCACATTAACTATAGGAAGTTCTTCTGTTGCGTTAGGATCAAGTCAAACTACATTTACTGGATTAGCTTCAATTACTTCAACAGCTGTAGTAACAAATGACAGTGGATTTAGAGTTAGAAATAATAGTGATAATACAAAAATAGTTGCACTTGATTGTTCTGGAATTACAGGAAGTACAACAAGGACATTAACAATACCTGATCAGGATGGAACAATTGCTTTAGTTGGAGGTGGATCAACTGAGTTTGCAGATAATGTTTTTAGAGTTACTGACAATAGTGATACAAGTAAAAAATTAGCTTTCGAATGTTCTGGGATTACAGGAAGTACAACAAGAACCATGACTGTTCCTGACAGTAATGGGACAATTAGTACGGAGAGTTTTGCTACCGCAATAGCAGTGGCGTTAGGATAGTATTATGGCAACTCAAGTTCAATTTAGAAGAGGAACAACAGCTGAGCACAATAATTTTAAAGGTGCTGAAGGAGAAGTAACTGTAGACACTTCTTTAAAAACTGTTGTAATACATGATTCAATAACTAATGGAGGGTTTCCTTTATTAAGACAAGACGGATCGAATTCTCAGTTATTAGCAGGCAGCACTAGTAATTGTGCTTTAAAATTTTCAGGTGATTCTAATACAGGAATTATCAGCCCAGCTGCTGACGAAATAGCTTTAGTTACTGGTGGGTCTAGTCGTCTTACAATAGATTCTAATGGAGCTGCTACCTTTACAGGTAATGTCCAAGTTAATGGGGCTTTATCAGTAACTGGTTCTTTCAACTCTGAAGAAAACTTAGCACTAATTATTGCTTTAGGATAATATGGCAAACACGTTCAAAGTCGATACCAAATCAAGTTGTGTAACTGATGCACATACTAGCACTAATGCAAACGTCTTATCAGCTGGTGGTTCTGCAACATTAGTTCTTCTGAGTATTTTAGTTTCAAATAAAACAGCGTCTAGTGCTGATGTTGATGTTTTTTTAGTTACTAGTTCAGGAGATGACGTATTTCTTTTAAGAAATGCCCCAGTTCCTGCTGGATCTTCTCTTGAATTAATTAGTGGATCAAAAGTAATCATGGAATCTAGTGATGTTTTAAGAGTAAGAACTGACACTGCAAGCACTCTTGATGTAACTGTAAGTTATTTAGAACAGACTTAAAATGGGATTATCAGTAAATAATGATCTTACAAATTTACTAAATAATTTTGAAAGTCTTAAGGCAAAAGTTGAGGCTATTGAAATTATAGTTTATGGTGAGAAAGTTTTAGAACTTGATGATTCTACTTGGGAAAATATTAGAAAAAAAAGAGATTACATCTTAAAATCTACAGATTGGGCTGTAATTCCAGGATGTTCTGTTGATCAGGCACAGTGGTCTGCTTATAGACAAAATTTACGAGATATTCCACAGACTTACACAGTAATTACAGATGTCGTTTGGCCTACTCAACCATCTACATCAGGACCACATAGTTAAAGACTCCCCATATTTACTGAGCTTAAAATGATTAAAGAAATTAAGAAGACTTCTGGTTTAATTTGCTATGCCATATATTGGAAATACTATTCGCTCTGCTGACGATTACAGGTTAATTGATGACATAAGTAGTAGTTTTAATGGCAGCACTACAACTTTTGCTTTACAGGTTTCGGGAGTTGCTCCTGTTCCTTTTCCAAAATCACCACAGCAGGTTTTAATATCTGTAGGTGGTGTTATTCAAAAACCAGATTCTACCGGTGCTTCAGGTTTTAATTTAAGTGGAACAAATATAGTTTTTAGTAGTGCTCCTTCAAATGGGCATGCGTTTTTTGGAATAATATATGCAACTGCTGATTATTTAAATGCAGGAGGTACATTTCCAGACGGTTCAAGCAGTGTTCCGTCAGTGACTTTTAGTTCAGATACGGACACAGGACTATATAGAAAAGCATCAGGTACTGTTGGATTAGTTTCTGATGGTTCTGAAGTTGCAAGTTTTGGTACTAATGGTATTACTGCAGATTCATTTATTGGACCTGCTACACAAGTTACACTTGCAGATGAATCAAGTGATACTACTTGTTTTCCTTTATTTGCCACAGCAGCAACTGGTGATTTAGCTCCAAAAACAGGAACAAATCTAACTTTTAATTCTGCAACAGGAATTTTAACGGCAACTGGATTTTCTGGTACTTTTTCTGGTAATGTTGCTACAGCTTCAGCCTTACAAACTGCTCGAAATATTGGAGGTGTTAGTTTCGATGGTACAGCAAATATAAATCTTCCTGGTGTTAACACTTCTGGTAATCAAGACACTTCTGGAACTGCTGCTATTTCAACGAATGTCACTGTAGCAGATGAATCAAGTGATACTACTTGTTTTCCTTTATTTGCTACAGCAGCAACTGGTGATTTACCACCAAAAAGTGGTTCTAATTTAACCTTTAACTCTTCATCAGGTTTGCTTACGGCAACAACTTTTTCAGGAAGTGGAGCATCTTTGACATCACTTAATGCCTCTAATTTAGGTTCAGGAACAATACCAGATGCTAGATTTCCAGCAACTTTGCCAGCGATATCAGGTGCAAATTTAACAAATTTACCTGCTGCTGGAATTAGTAATGTTGTTGAGGACACGAGTCCACAGCTTGGAGGAAATTTAGATGTCTTAACAAGAGAAATAACCACAAGCACATCAAACGGTGATATAGTATTTACTCCAGATGGAACAGGTATTGTAAAAATAAAAGGTGCAGGGTCTACAGACGGTACCCTTCAATTAAACTGCTCGGCACAATCACACGGTGTGAAGCTAAAATCCCCTGCTCACAGTGCTGGTCAAAGTTATACAATGATTTTGCCAGATAATGCTGTGACAGCTAGTAAGTTTTTACATGTGAAAAGTATTAGTGGTAGTGGTTCTACAGCCGTAGGACAGCTAGAGTATGCAGACACATTCACAGGTTCAATTACTTTTGAAGATGCTATAAATGAAACTGTATTTGCTATAACTGATGCAAATACTGTAGCTTTAGATCCTGATAATGGAATGGTGCAAACTTGGACATTAGGAGCTAATAGAGCTGCAACGGATAATTTAACCACTGGTCAATCTATGCTTCTTATAGTCACTGGAACTGGATCTAGCTATTCAGTAACTTGGCCGACCATGACATGGCGTGGTGGATCTGCTCCTACTTTAGGAGGATCTACACCCACGGCAATAGAGTTATTTAAGGTTGGAAGTACATTGTATGGAGCAACTGTTGGAGATTTAGGATAAAATGAGAGCTCATAATCTTCGTGCTGCAGCAGGTAATAGTGGTGGTGCTGTAGAATTTGATTTTACACAAGGTTCTGCTCCTTCAGGTATCTATACAAGATATGGTAATGTAGTTGATGTAATTCAAAATCCAAGTTGGACTGGTGCTGGTCTAGCCATATCTGGTAATGCACCTAATTCTGGAAATAGTTATCCCATAGCAATAAATACTACTTTTTCTGGAGATTATTTATTTCAAATGTCAACTCGAATAGACGCAGATCCAGGTGGTAGTAATTGGTGCTCTGATGCAGGTATAGCTCTTTTTTTAAATTCAGGTAATACAGCGAATTTAACTTCAATTAATTGGAATTGGGAATGGGGTGCTTTAAGTGGAAGAATAGCAGCACAGAATAATTGTCCGAAACCATACATTTATTATACTAATGGACAGGCACATATGACTGATCCCAATAGTGGAAATGTTCTCCAATCCCCTTATTTATCAGATGGAGATTTTGTTACGATGCATTTCAGACATTTACCAAGTCAAAGTAAAACTACTTACAAGGTTACTGTTGGAAGTAAAGATTGGACTGAATCAGGTACTCAACTAGGTAGTAATAGTAATGGTAATGGTGGCACTGGTACTATAGATGTAAGTGACCATTTTTCAACTAACACATTTCATGTTGGAATAGGTGCTGATGATGATTCAGATGCGTGTATTATAAATGGATTTAGATATGAAAAGCTATAACTGTTAAACTGTTATTATGAACTACGCAATCATAGATGGTACCACTGTAAAAAGTACAGGTACAATCCAAGAATTATTTCCCAATACGAGTTTTCCACCTACTGGACCTGATGCAAGTTTTCTTGCAGACAACAATGTTGTAGAACTTATATCAACTCTTAGCTATACACCACCTACACAAAAGTTAACTATAGTAGATGCTTATATCGATGGAGGAAAAGTTTACAATGTAAAAGTAGAATCTACTACAACAGACGAGCAGACTACTCTTATAAACAATAAATGGGAAGATATAAGAAGGTATAGAGATAATTATTTGATAGATACCGATTGGAGAGCAAGTACTGATTTAACATTATCTGATGATTGGAAAAATTATAGACAAGCTTTGCGTGATATAACAACACAATCTGATCCATTTAATATTACTTGGCCGACAAAACCTAGCTGATAAAATTAGCCATTTTAAACTAGAGATATTAAAATTATTTATTTAAATGGCATACATTGGAGTTGAACCTATTGTTCCAAACAACAATAGGGAAGTTAACGATATTTCAGGAAGTTTTAATGGTAGTACTACAAGTTTTACTTTACAAGTAGATGGTGTAAATGTAAGTCCAGATAGTGTTAATAACGTCTTAGTTTCTCTTGGAGGTGTAATACAAAATCCAGGAAATGATTATACAATCACAGCAAGCACTATAAATTTCACTACAGCACCTGCTTCCGGTTTATCTTTCTTTGGGTTAATTTTAGGAGAATCATTACAGACTGGTACAGTAGGTGATTCAGTGATAACTAATGTAAAAGTAAGTGATACTGCTGCCATAGCTGGCTCAAAAATAACACCAAATTTTGCAAGTGTTGGAGCTGCAACCACTAGATTTATGGTTATTCCAAAAGTAACCACATCAGAGAGAGGTAATTTATCAGGTTTAGTTTCTGGTGCATTTATTTATAACACAAGCGTTAACAAATTACAGGTGTACAATGGATCATCATGGGAGACAGTAACTAGTTCTTAAATTTATAACTTGCAGTATTTTATTGAATTTAGTAAAATTTAAATAAATACTTAAAAAAATGCAGAAAATTATTAACGCAATAGCTGTTGCTTCAGGAATAGTTTCTTTAACAGTTATAGGTAGTGGATTACTTATTTATGTAAATAAGGACGCAATAATAAATAGCATAAAAGAAAAGGCTATGGAATCGATTACAGGTAATCTAGGAGGTGCTTTAGGAGATTCTCTTCCTATACCCGATGTTACCGGTCCAGTAGTGCCTAAACTTCCTTCAACTAGTTTTTAGAATTGTCTGATATTCCAGAAATTTTAATAAATACTGTAACTATTCCTAAAGTCAATAATTATTATTTTTCGACTGTTCAATCATTACCACAGAGTCCTCCAGTAACTTTACAGATTGGTAATCCAATCATAGAGTTGCCGGGTTGTGTAAAGTTTAATGATTTAAACAAAGAGTCAAAAAATTTAATAGATGAAGATGAAAGAGGTAATGTAGTTTTATGTGATGCTGGATCTCCTACTTATGAAGCAATAGATTATCAACCAGAAGAATTAATTTATGTCGAAGATGCCGTAGTTCCTAATGTAAGAACTGCTCCAGAAAAGAAACAAGAAGAAGAAGATAATGAAAGTGAATTAGGAACTCCTGATCCAAAATTAAATAACATACCACAAAGTAATGAGAAAGAATGTCCAGCTCCAAATCAACCGAGAGTTGGAGATTTAACACGAAGCGGAGATGAGATAGTTGTAGGTCATGAATTACAAGGAAATATTTGTGTAATTTTGTATGAACCAAGCTCTAGTCTTGAAAAACTACTTCCTAATACATCACAAGTAAGTACTACAGCTGCAATCGCAGTCGTAGCAACGGCTTCAGCAGCTGCAACACCTATCTTACTAAAGTTAATAAAGCCCTTAATAAAGCAACTTATAAAGAGAATTAAAGGTTTATTTGGAAAAAAAGATAGAGAAAAATTTAAAGGATTAAAAAGAAAAAAGAAACTTATTTCGGAATCGAATGAAGATGATTAGGAACAACACCATGAGGATTTGCAACTACAATATCGGCACAGATTTGAGCTGAAGGGCTAGTTTTTGCAAACGTCACTCCCAATCGTTTTTGCTCGGCACAGTGCTTCAATCTTGCCATCTCAAAATCTAATCTTTTATTAGCTAATATTTGTTTATTTATTTGATTCTGATTGCTGGAAGCACGTAGACAATTTTCATTGTGCCTTTTATCAAGTGGTATGGTTATATTCATACTGATACCCCATCCAATATTATGATTTGTTTTTTGACCTGTTCTTACAGGTTTTTGATAAAGAATAGACCCAGGATTGTCTAGCAAGCCGTCATTATCTACATCTGAATTGTCATATACAGGATCAAGATAAGAAGGTTCATAAGGTTCTTTCCATGAGTCTTGCAACGTAGCAAAAGGAGTAATTGTAAGAGTAGATCCTTGACAGGAAACCCCACCTCCATATGTATTAGTAAGGTAAGGTCCGGCTAAATTTTGTACAGCCAAATTGGATACAGAACCACTGGAATTTGCCACTGGATTTGCTGTTGCGGACACCCCTCCCACTTCGTTTGCATAGATGGGAGTACTAAATATATTTAAAGCTAATAGTAAATATTTTACTGACTGAAGGTTGAAGTTGTATCTGTTACAGATTTTATGTCGGTAGTCCTTTGGATTATGGTCTGTGACTTCAATCCTGGCTGACTCAATGTAGTTGTCATCTGCCAAGGTTTTGTCTCGTCTATGATCGAGAAGTTTGGCATATTTGAGGAATCTAAATTTGTCCACGTTGAATTAACTCCATTTAGCGTTTGAGTGATGCTTTTGGCTGGAGGAACCAAACTACTACTATCTGTCTTTATATTATTGCCAGTTACGGTATATTGCCAGCCTGTTTGATAATCGATTACATTTATTGTCTCAGTCACTTTAGAAGTAGTCTCAGTATGAGACTGTAGTACGCCTGTATTAAAGTTTGGAACTACTGGCACTGCCTTCGCAGTCGTGCTCATCAGACTTAGAAAGATTACAGGTATTATTTTTCTCATCTGTCTCATCATCTTCTTTTTCTTTTATTGCAAAGGCATGATCCTTTAGTTTCATTTTATTGAAATTTCGCTTACAAATTGGCCTGTAGCCACTGTGCCAGCTCCTCCGGCTGTTAAAGCTAATGTCGAAGATGAGTCAATTGTACCTGCAAGTGCCCCTGCTACCCCAGCTGCAGTTGAAGTTTGGTCAGAATAAGCACTCACGGCTTGTGTAAATGATTGTGTGAAACTCCAAGATTCACCTGCAGTTGCCTGCACTGCTGTAAGTGAAGGTATAGAACCAACTCCTGAAGCTATTGTCAATGAACCAATTGAGTTAGTAGCTGAACCACCTTCAGGTGTATACTGAGTAGTCACATTGTTTCCAGAAACACTATAACTATTTCCGATTCTTGATACTTGAGTGGCAGCAGCGTTTACTTGTAGCTGTATACTGCTAGATAATTTATGAGTGATATCTGCTCTAGCTGCTGGGGCAAATATCAATATCAACAAAGGGAATAGTTTCCGCATTTTTAGTACCTTTTAATTACTATACATAAGTTTACATGAGGGTAGACTTAGTATGTATTGAGATTATAAAATGACTGAAAATTTAAAAGAGTCTTCTAAAACACAAGAGAAGAAAAATGTTTTCACAAAAATCAAAGAAAACTTAGATGATAAAGAAGAGCAACTTGCTATTGTAGGTGGTTTTGTTAGATTAGGAGTTTTAGTTTGGAGTGGCTTTATTCTGACTCTTAACTATATAACAATCCCAGGATGGGAACAAAACAAGATAGATCCAACTTTTATCGCCAGCGTTTTTACAGGAACTTTGTCAACTTGGGGCGTTGCTACAGCTAAGAAAAGAGGAGATGGAACTATGAAGATGGATAAAAATAATGCTGCAAATGGTGTTTCAAGTTTAAGTAAAGCTGACCTTGAAAAGTTAATAGAAAAAGCATCTCAAACTGCTCCTACTCAGATCTTGCGTATCGAACAGGCTCCGATTAAAATAGTTACAGAGACTAGTTCTAAGAAAAATGTATAGTAGGTCTGGGAAAAATTGGGGAATAATAGCTTTAGTATCTATTTTAGGGATATCTAATATCTCTTTGATGAGTACTTTAGTTACTAATAGATTTAAAAGTCCATATCCTAATGTTAATTTTCCAGTAGGTCCGTATACTTCTTACAGTATTGTTGCCTCTGAAAAAGGCTACAGTATCAGATATAAAGCAAATGATCCGAAGATTTTAAATCGAGTTAAGTTACTTACTGAGCCAAAAGGAGTATTTGGTAATAAAGAGTCAAAATTAAGTTTGAGAGAAACTTATACAATGCAACGAGAATCAGGTAAAGATGGAGTAGGGGGAACCGTAATGACTGATAAAGACATTGCTTGCATAAAAGTAGAAGGTAGTGGAAACGCTACAGGGAAAGTTGTAGGAGCCTCTGTAGGAGTTAAAGCTGCACCTGCATTTAGTAACATACCAATTGTTGGATGGCTTGCTGCAGGATTTGTAACTATGTTTGCACAGGATAAAGGATCAGAGATAGGTGGACAGATAGCTCGTGACTACAATGATTGTTAATAAGTCTTTGTAGGGCTATACTCAAAGTAGTTACTTATTAAACATGTCTTGCGGATTATCACTAGAAAAACTTGAAAATTTCGATAAGCAATTGGACGAGCAAGCTACAACATTATCGAATCAAATCCAACAATTAGATTCTCAATTACTTACAGCTAAAAATACTTATTTAAAAGTTTTAGGTGCTAAAGAATTAGTGCAAAGTCAAATTAAAGATGCTCAAGAAGATGAGAATGCTTCAGCAGAAATAGTGCCAGAGACAAGTGGTGATTGAGATGTTAAAGGAGATGAATAGAGATAGATATAAAGCCTTACAATTATTAGCAGATCACTTACGCACTCCATCAAAAGACTTATCTTTAGATGCAATATTTAATGATGTCAAGGATGAAGATTTAAAATGGGTCACAGAAAAAATTCATTATTATTTATTAAGACTTCTCGAAGATGCAGATTATGAGAAAGAAGAAGATGTAGAGCTAGTTTCATTATTGGATTAACCACTACACTTGTATAAGTTTATGCAGCATAAAGTTTCTACAAGGTTGCAAGGTACATGTGATTCACTGCGAGCAAGATTTACTAGCAAATTTAATTGAACTCTCTCCAAAAAATGCTCGCCATAAATTTCGACAATGTATATTTGAATCTTGGGATTGGAAATGTGCTTATTGTGATAAAGAATTAAACAAAGATACTGCGACGATTGATCATATACTTCCAAAATTCAAAGGTGGACATAATGTTAAAACTAATATGATTTGTTCCTGTTCTAAATGTAATAGATTAAAAGGATCAAATCTTTTAGAAGATTGGTACAATCCTAAATTTAAATTTTATCAAGAGGAGAGACTTGATAAGATAAAACAGTGGATGGATCAAGACAGTTCAATTAAAATCCTTTCCCCAGATAAAGCAACACCTTATATTACAAATGATTTCTACATCGGATGGGTCGCCTCCTGAAGAGCAAGCTAAAGCTTTTGCAAAGCAATATGCTCAGGAATTACATGAAGAACAAAAAGCAAAAAATGATTCATTAATCGCTGGGAGGTCTAAAAAACCAGGAGATGAGTCTCTTTATGGAAAACCAGGCCAAGATTTAAAATCTAAGATACAATCAGGAGAGATAAAGATTGCTTAAATGGCTAATGTAAACCCAAAAGACGCTCAACTTGTAAATGAGCATCTTGTCCAGTGTTTAAGAGATTCTGTTATGGTTCAAAATCAAACCCAGATAGTTCACTGGGGATTGTTAGGATCAAAATTTTATCAAATACACCTTCTTACAGGAGACATCCAGACTGAAATGGTAGAAGGTATCGACAATATTGCTGAACATATAAGGTCTATAAATGTAATGACTCCATCAAGTGTAGGTGATTTATTGTCATCAAGAATAAAAGATATAGATATATCAGATCCTTTTGATCAAGATAAAATTATTTTAGATTTAAGTGTTGCTCACGACATTCTTGCTGGTTGTTTTGAAGAGTTAGCTAAGTATGCTGGCATGATAGGTGATGATCTTACTCAGGATTTAGCAGTAGAGCGTGGCAGAATCCACAAAAAAAATCAATGGCATCTTAGAGCTACAATGACATATATGACTACTAATAAAGAAAGAACTGATGTCGAAGAGGGCAAAAGCTAAAAAACTTTCAAAAGAGCATTTGAAATGTAATAAGCCAAAAAAGACTCCTAGTCATAAAACAAAGTCTCATGTGGTGAAAGCATGTGAAGATGGTAAAGAAAAACTAATAAGATTTGGTCAACAGGGAGTAAAAGGAGCTGGTAAAAATCCAAAAACCAGTAAAGAAAAAGCTAGAAAAAAATCATATTATGCGAGACATGATGCTCAAGACAAAAATCCTGACAAAATGTCAGCTAGATACTGGTCACATAAAGTAAAGTGGTAAAATAAACTTAAACATAAAAAGTATCATGATAGTAATTGCTGTCAGTTTTGTTATTTTATTTGGTGGAACTTATGGAGTAGGAACACTTCTATTAGAACGCACTAGTTTTGACGAACTAAATTAATTGCTCATTAATTCACTGTTGGTACTATATGTATAAAGGTTTTTATACATATGGATCTTAACCTTCCGACAAATGTTGAGTTTTCTATTCACGCTGCATCTTTGGCGATACAATCTTTAGATAGAGTAGAATTAGAAGAGGCATTTATCGAGCTTTTACATCAAAAAGCATTAGACCGTCAAATGTTTTATGGCATTATGAAGGATCATGGCATTGATGCCAACATTCAATTTCAGCTCTCAACTGAAGGGCAAATTTCTTAAAGAACATGGCTACAAGAACAATTGAGGCAACTCTAGATACATTCAGTGTTGATGCTGGATCAGATGTTACATATCTTGGTCCTACAGCAGCAGGCAACAAAGGTGATGCTGTTAGAGGATTCAGAGTAAATCCTAGTAGCACAGGAGATATTAAAGTAACTCTTGATAGATCTGAGGGTGTGAATACAATGCAAATATTTCAAGAAGATGCATTTGCGACAGGAACTGCTCCAACTGGCTATCACAAATTTTTTGATATAGTAAAAGCAGGTAAAGGAAAGGGAGCCGTAGGTGTTACGGTAACTAACGCTACTAAAAATTATATTGTTCTTCTTGAATTAGATGGTTATTCTGAAGTAAGCTATAACGGATCTGTTGTCGTTCCATAAATATACATTATTTACTGAAAAAGGTTATCAACTAACAAAGAAATACACAGTACCTAGAATTTATTTAGGTATGGGACGATATGCAGCTTATAAAGATTTTGGAGATAGTTTTTGGAAGATAGGTTATGGAAGTGAAACTATTGATAATCATTATTTAAATGCCGACGATAAAGCATCTCAAGAGGATATAGATAAACAATTTTATGAAGATCTTAAAAATTTTGCAAAAGAAGCTGAAAAATACATATTTGTGAATTTAAATAAAAATAAAAGAGCAGCTCTCCTTAGTTTTGCACATAGTATTGGACTGTGTTCATTTAAATCCTGTAAATTACTTGATTTAATAAATAGTTATGCGACTAAAAATAAGGTAATAAAAGAGTGGAGTCCCTATATAAATCATATATGGATGTCAGGAGGCGATTTAATGACCGCTAGAAGGCGTACAGAGCTTGATATGTACTTTGCACCAGATAAGGAAATACCTACCTTCTATCGTCATAAATGCCACGCTAAGGTTTGTTTATTAAATATAGCTGAGACATACAACGGATCTGCTACACAAATAAAAGGAATTGAATATTTAGAAAAAAAACTTAAAGAACTTGATCCGTCTGGAGAGGTTCTTCGTCAGTTTTTTCGATATTGGAACAGTACTCCAAGTGGTCTAGGATCTCCTTTGCGTCGTAAGGTCGATCCTTAAGCCAATCAAGACAATCCATTAATAAGAGCTGTCTACTATAATTTTTTTCAAATTCTTTATAATTAATCGAAGTCTTTGGCATGGTCGAGGATATTTGTTTCTGCTCTGACTCCTTTGCCATAGATTGATGTTGCGATTTCGAAGATGTCATTGTGTTTATCTGCTTCCATACTTATTTTTAGCAGTACTAAATATCCGATTAAATCATTAACTACATCTTCATCAGTAGCTAACAGTCCAGCTCCTTTCATAATTCGATTTAATTTATCATCAATACGGACTAATAATTGTTCTGTGGCTGAAGATTTACTAAAAATTCGATTAGGTTTTAATGCAGAGTTACCATATTTTCTATTTTTATGAATTAAAAGTTCTTTTATATCATCACAGATAGAACTTATTTTTATTTCCATTTCATTCATTGTCATGTTCAGCTCCAATACAATAGATGTATGAAACCTCAGTCTACTTCAAGTTACGACGTTGACAATCGTTACAGATTTTATAAGTCGTTAGATTCAAAAAAAGATATAGCACCTGATAGGAGAGGTGTCAGACCTGGGTCGGATAATAATAGTTCTAAAAATTTTTTAAATACTTATATTGGTCAGTTAAGGGACATGAATTTTCCTCGACAAATGATAAATTAACAAATTACTTTACCGATATGTGAAAATATATTTTTAAATCTATCTGTTTGATTAAAACCAAAATTCATTTCAGGTAAATAAATAAAATATCCCCAACTTATTGGTGAATCCAGACACTCAAATTTCTTTCCATGTATTAAATTAGCTCTATCAGTAGGCACACATACCGGAAAATTCCACATTTCTGGGCATGTTCGCATCATTTCAGAATATGTAGTAAAAAATAAAGCTTCTGGTATATTTCTTAATTTCCATTCTTTTAATAATCTTCTAAACCATATTACAGATGGAGCCTTTGCTCCCTGACCTGCAGATAAACTCCATCTCCATGTACCCCTTTTCTTTGCAAAAGAACATCTTCCGAAGGTAGGAGGAAATAAATAAGTTTTACCAGTCCAAGGCTCCTCTATATTTAAACCATCTATTTCATGTGTATATATTTTTTCTGCTTTTAAAAACTGATTATTAGCATCATATGTTGAGCATGGATCTAAATCTATATTTTTTAATAATGCATCTATATAAGGTAAATATTCACATGGAGTTAACCAATCATGAGTTATGTGTTCTACTTGTGCTAATGATCTTCTACTAGCACCCCATGATCCTTTAGTCACATTTGTTTAAAACTTGCACCTTCACTATCAATTTTGTAGTGAACTAAAGACATTTCTTTGTCATCTTGAATAATAAATAAAGCTTCTTTATCAGGATCTAATTTTTCTGCTCGAACTATAGCCTGTTTCATTACATCTGCAGCTCCTTCTAAATCATTTTTATTAAGGTCATCTACAGCACTAATAAGGTTATTAACCGTTAAATAAAACATAGATTTCTTCTCATCTTCATGAGTTGGAACATATACCATCGCACCTGGACCATCATTATGATAAAACTTGTAATAGAATTCACACATATCGGAACATACTCGCTCAATAGTAAGTTTATAAAGTTTTTTTTCATCTTCACCTATTGCAGTTCCAATTAATTTTTTCAATAATTGATTTCTTCTGCTAGTCATTTAGTTTCCCCAACTGTTACATTGTTATCCTTTTTTTTATCTTTGTCAATTTTTATAAGATCATGCAGTCCTGATTTTTTAAGTGTTTCTAATAATTTTGGTAATGGTCTATAAAGAACAACAGCCTTTTGCATATTTCCAATTTTTTTTATTAATTTGCCATTTTTATCTCTTAATTTTGTAAGTTCTCCTTGTCTAATCAAATACTCTGCAACACATCTATATCTTCTTTTTTCAGCTAAATTTATTTCGGGGTACCTGTCACAGATTGTGCTAGTTTTCATATCACTAAAAGTAAGTCTTATTTGATCAGCTAATGATAATCCTAAAATTAAATCTTTAGTACTAGTTTCATAGCTTGAAACTAATTCAAGGTATCGTCTTAAATCTTGATTATTAAAACTACCTGATGGTGGTATAAATATTTCTACTTGTTCAATTAAAGATCCACATAATTTTTTTTTATAATTTCTAGTTGTGACTGAATTTATATCTAAATCAACAAATCTATAACTCTGATAGAGATTATCAGGATCTTTATGTGGTGCATAATTTGTTGTATCTAAGATATCTACCCAGTCCTCTAATTGTTGTGCTTCCATTCGAGGACACTATCTGTTCAAATACTAGCCTACTTTTTCAGATCATTCCATTGTTGTCTATGACTAATTAGTAAAGACCAGATATAGTAATACTTTAAACTCCCAAAATGATCTTTTAGTTTTACATGTTCATTCCAATCCTCACCATACAATTCTGTTAATCTTTTTTTACATTTTTCTAATGAACCACTATAGTTTGTTGCTTCCCAACATGATTTAGCTAATAACATTTCTTGGATTGTACATAGACCTTGTAGATCAAGAGTAGACAGACCATGTAGAAGTTGGCTAAGATCGGAGAGATATGGATATTGTTCGTCATGCGTCGCCCTATTACTTACGCTGAATTGATTTTGATTTTGTTCCTTCTCCCTGTTGGGTATATCGGAGTTAATCATTTGTATGAGTTTGTTTCAGATAGAATTACTATAGAAGTAAAATTTAAAAAGTAAAATGGGTGGAAGCAAACCAACACCTCCTACAATAATAATGCCAGCTGATTCTAATCCACAGGCTTATCAGACAATAATTCCGCAGAAGAGTTATAAAGATTTAGCAGAATCAATGCAACGTACTGACA
>VTLG01008136.1_pt1 | contig 16672 bp, 24 predicted proteins | sample 4694571 | NCBI WGS metagenome assembly VTLG01 (sample SAMN12604809, study PRJNA352737) | marine metagenome | biome: ENVO:00000447; feature: ENVO:00000209|ENVO:00000569|ENVO:01000036; material: ENVO:00002151; isolation source: viral sequences binned using virsorter ...
TGTTTGGCCTACTCCATTTCCAGAAGTAATAACTATTGTCCAATTATCAAAATAATCATCATTATCATAATCTGCAGATGAAATATATGTAGGTGATGCAGCCAATTGTATTCGTGCATTTCCTGAATAAGGAGAATCTCCAGCTGAATCTGCATATGCTTGAACTGTTCCTTTTTCATAAGCAACATCAAATGTTCCATCAAATTCTCCAAAACTATAATCAACAGCCATTGTATGTAGTCCATATCCAACTTGTTGATTTGAATTGTCATGACTTAAATTGATAATACTATCTACAGCACCACCAACTTTTCTTACAATACCCCCTCTATCGTCAATCATGTTCCAATTTTGAGCAAATTGACTGTCTTTTATATCACGAGGGTCAGTGGCACAGTTAAGGCCACCAACCCAGTTTGTTATTTTTAGAATCTGTTTAGCCATTATTTTTTAGGCTTAAACATATTGAACATTGGCTTAATGATAGCATCAAATATGATATCATCTTTTTTACTAGGACTTAGTTTTACTATTTTTTCTATTGTATAGAAACCTACTAAAACCCATTCCCAGTTATTAGCTAACCATTCACTCATACTATTCTCCTTTTTTTCGTTCTAATCTTCTCAAGCGTTTTTCCAATTTCTTAATTGGAGGATGAGAATCTTTTTTCAAAATAGCTACATCTTTTTCCAATGATTCAATATACTTTCCGTATTTTGTTACGGTTCTTTGCAATGACTTCATTTGCTTATCAAGCTCATTTGGCTTAGTTACATAATCATCTATCTTTTTTAAATCGTGCTTATGTTTAATAGCCTTGATAATTCTTTTAGCTATTAATTTAATTAACCATACTTTCATATTAGAACCTCCAGTTAACTCCAGTACTTATATCATACTCTTCTTTTCCATAATAAGATTGTTGCTTACCCTCAAGAAATACCCCAATATGCTCACTTAGGTTGGTTCCCACGAGAAATCCAACGTCATATTGAACGTCTTCACCTTTAAAAGCTTTATCTGTCAAACCAACAGAAGCTGGAAAAACGTTTACCCAGATATGGGAATAATAATCATCATTACCCATATAGAAATCAAGACCAATTAATATTGATGCTTCGGCCTGCCATTCTGTTATCTTATTATCTTCATTATACATATGCACGACATGTGGATAATGATATTCAAAAAACTCAGCATCACTGCTTGCAACATAATTACCATCAGGGTCCTCCCAATAATAGTTGATACCCTCATAATAATAAATCCAATAACCCTCTTCTGTATCAGGGTCTGTTTCTATCCAAACATAATAATCATCGATAATTCCATTATCATTTAAATCATGCAACGGAATCATATAATCAGTGTAGCCATACTGATATGCTAAATCCCACCAATAACCTTCATAGTTCTCTATGGCAGGATGTCCATATACTGGATGTCCTTTAATTGAACCACCCAACGTAATATTAAAATTCTTTAATTTCAATCTAAATCTTGTGTCTAATGATGTATATTGTAAATCTATACTTTCTTTGTTAACATATGATACTTTTGTTGCTAAGTATTTATTTGACCATTTAAGCCAATAAGTTTGGTCAATATACTCATGGCCTTGGTTGCGTACAGAACTGGCCGAAAAAAGGTATTCTATGCCCTCTACGGCCCCAAATAAAGCGTTATCACTTAGTTCTTCTTCACTTCCATTATAAAAGGCATCTCTTGATTGGTATGGAAACAATGCAATTTTTCTTAATCCAATGCTATAAATATAGTCATCATCTACTTGGTTATTTCCGCCAATATAAGGTGTGCCCATTGATATAGAGCCATACACAGTTGAGTTGTCAAAAAACCCGCCACAAAGAAAACTAGCAGCCGCCACCATATAAGTAATACCTCTAGCCAATTTCGCATACATTAGAATCGCCCTCCACTATTCTCTTCAACTTCTTTTAATCTTTCTTCGTAGTCATCTAATTTTTCTGATAAAGCAGACATATTATTATTTAATTGCTCTATCGAACTTTCTAAACCACTTAAATCTATTTCAGGAATATCAATTTTCTTATTCTTCAATGTATTTAATTCAGCATTAATTGACTGTAAATCATTTTTTATTGATTCTAAATCAGAAGATAAAGGCCTTAAATCATTTCCTATCTCTTTTAACTCTTCAAATGTTTTGTCATATTCTTCAAGTTTGTAAGTAATAATATCAAGATTGCCAGCATTCTTAATACTTGATATTTCATTTGCTATCATATCATGTTCAAGTCTGCTAGGGCTATTACTAGATTTTAATTCATCTATTGCACTATCCATTGTAAAATAAATACCGCATCCTGAAACAATTACTGCTCCCATTGTGATTAAAAATTTTAAATCAAAAGTAAACTTGCTACTTTCTCCGATTTCTGTTGGCTTAGCCATAACACTCTCCTCTTTTGCTTCGCTTTCTATTGACATGCTTAATGCTTCTGTTAGTTCGTCTAATGTTAAATACTTATCATCAAGCAATATTTTACCTAATTGCAAATCTTTATTATATAATATTTTTTCCTGAGACTGCTTTTTTAAAGCCTCAGTAAGTTGCTTTTTATTTATATAGCCAAGTTGTAATAATTTATCACCTATCTTCATTATCCCTTAATCATCTCTCCCCATAAACTTGTTCTACCTCTTATTATTTCTACAACTTCTACTTTGAAATCTCCACCTTTAAACCAATCTACTATTGCAAATGCATGATTCCAATTATGTAGATTTCCTTTTAACCATCTATTCTTTTCTGAGCTCATATTTTTTAAGCATCCTAAGCTCCAGGCACTTTGTGTACCACCTAAACCTGTTTCAGTAAATCTTTGCAAGTCATGTGTATGTCCATACATAATGTTTTCTTTATATGCTGCTAAATGTTTTTTAGCATGATGTATAGGAACGTAATCTCCATGAGTAAAATTTAACTTTCCTATTTTTAACTTAGAGGTTGATATATATTCCCAATATTCATAGCCTCTTTTATCTAACTTTAAAGCAAGTTCAGTTTTATATTCTGGCAAGTAAGGATGTTTTACTACAAAATTATCTAGCCATAACTCATGATTGCCTTGTATAAAATGTCTTTCTTTGCAACCTGCTTTATCTAAAGACTTGTCTATTATATCCATGCCTTTATTAACTAAAGCTACCTCTTTATTTAACATTGGAATTAAAACTTCAAGAGGAGGTTTTTCTCTATTCTTCCAATAATGATTACTAAACATCTCCCATTCGCCTGTATCGCCTAAATCAATATAAGTATCAGGCTTTACTATTTCTATCGCTTTGCATACCACATTTATTGCTTTTTTATCCGCTAGTGGAAAATGCTTGTCAGGCGTAACTATAGCTCTTTGAACTATACCCGCTTTATTTTTGACCATATATTAGTCCTTTATATTTAAAAAACCTAAGATGGAAGAAATGGCAAATGCAAACGTTGTGCCTACTCCTACAATCCATCCGATGGACTTCTCGTTCTTTCTAACACGTCCATTTATTTTTTCTAGTTGCCTAGAATTATCATCAATCATCTTTCTTATATATTCAAGATGAGTTAATACGACTTCTCTATGTTCGTCTTTTTTCATAATTTTGGAACAGCTAATGTTCTTACACCGCTTTTTCTTAAAGGATATTGTCTTGTTGCTTTATCATACATCATTTTGAAATATTGTGCTTTTTGTAAATCGCCAATATCTTCAAATATTCTTGATTTCACATAACATAAAACGGCAGGATGTAATCCTGAATCAAGGCCAGCAGTTGTTTTTAAATCTTCACTTTGAGCATCTATTGTGCCATATTTAGATGCATATGTAATTCTTATTCCAGCAGTTACATCATCTCCTTGATATGTATCATATTTTTCTTTTGTTCTTTCTCCTGATGTTGTAGTAGTGTCTTCACATACAATAGCTATTCTGTCTTCATCATTATACCATGCAAAATAATCATTTGGATATGTTCTTTTATCTGTTGCCATAATTCTCCTAAGTTAAAGTATCATCGCCTGCATCTGTTGCTGTCCAACTACTAGTAGTATCATCAGTATCTCCTCTTAATAATTTATGAGGGTCTGCTAATTTTGGTATCATTACATATCTGTCATTAGTATCTTTAATTTCAACTCTTCTAATTTCTATTACTTCATCTTCTAAAGAATACCATCTATCTTTTCCTATTAAATTTGTAGTTTTTGATGATGTGTAATTTTTTTTATTAGATGCAATATCATCTAATGCATCATTAATTAATTGAAACATATATTGCTCTGGCTGTCTACCAAATAATTTTTCAATTTGTTCTATAATATTTTTTGCTGTCATATTTTAATCCTTTATTTAGGGATAGCTATATCTCCTAATTTTTGCGATTGCGTTGGTGCTTTACCACCTGCTAACATTTTTATACCTTTATCGTAATCTTGCTTTAATACTGTTATAATTGGAGCAAATAACTCAGGGTCTTCTTCAGTAACCATTGCTGATTCTGCTACTTTAATTGCTGTATATAATACAACTAAATATTCAGCTTCATCTGGGAAATTTGCAATAGTAGATACTGTATCAACATCAACAGTTGGATATCCTACATGATATACAATTGCAGTTTGATTTGCAGTAGGAGTTGGAAGAACACTTAATATTGCAATATCATTTGAACTTGAAATCCAATAAACAGGGTCAGTAACACTTGCATAATATATACTATTTGAATCATTTGCCGACTCAGCAAGAGATAATGGTACTCTCCTGCAAGGTAATCTTTTTCCACCACTATCAGCAGATAGACGAGTAACATATAAAATTTCTCCAACTGCATCCATATCCATAGTTGGCGAAGAATTATTCAATGTAGTCTCTGTCATGCATTTTTCTTTTAAATTAGGAGGCAATATATTAATAATTTCTTTTACTGCATCTGCTGCCCAACCGTTCATTGCTGTTTGGTCATGCAAGTCTGAATCAACATTTACCAAATCCAATATTTGAGTACTAAATGACATTATCTAGCGTTCCTTTCTGCAATATCTGCATCCATTGTAGTTTGTGAAAACTCTACTTTTGTTTGTGAACTCCAAGTAGTCCTCATATTTATATGGTCAGATACTTTGCCTGTTATGCCAAATATTTTACCACAATCACATTCTGGTATTTTATTTGGCAAAGCTTCAACTTTTCCTCCACAATTGCAATAATATATTCTCATAGAATTGCCTTAATATGCTTCTTCTGAATCAGTTTCCTCAGGTATTTCTTCGCTTTCACCTATTTCTTCGGTTTCACCAATATGTCTTTTTGATACTCCATAAAATTCATTAATTTTATTTTGAACTTCTGCATATTCAGCAGTACCTTTTTGAAGATTATTACGCATAGCTATTAATTCATTGATATTTTCACCTTCTAACTCTGCTTTTTCTTTAGCTCCTGACCATGCAGTATCTTCTTTTGCTTGCTCTTTAGCTGATTTACGAGTAATATCTTTTTTAGTATATCTTTTTTCGACATCTAATAAATTATTAATTTTATTTTGTAATCTTCTCCATCTCCATCCACCTTTTGGAACTCTATCTCTTATTTTTGCTAATCTATCAACTTCTTTTTGAACTTTGCCTGCTTCTCCTTCAGCATACATATCTTCCTCTTGATATGGTAAACCTTGTGCAGGTTTAGATTCAAATGTTGGTAGTCCTGTTGGGTTTATAGGTCCTCCAACTGCATAATAAGCGGTTATATCTCCACCGCCTCTTAAACTTCTAGCATCTTGAGTAGGTATTTCATTAGAAGGTTCATTTAACTTTTCAGCTAAATCCATTCCTTCATCTGTATATGGAATATCTACTTCTACTCCAGCTATTTTTGCTTTAGGCATATTGCCCTCCTTTACTTTTTTTTCTTTTTAAACATTTCAAGTATTTTTTTAATAGGGAATAAACCTTTATTGATATATTTATCGAAAACATCATCACCATATATATTCCTCAATACTTCAACTGCTTTTTTTCTAACTACAAATTCGCCACCTTCGGCTTCTTGAATTTCATCATCTATTCTAAATTTTATACCACCATTTTCATGAGAAGGCCCTTTTAGCAATCCTTCTAGCATATTTTTCTTTTTATTGAAAATCATTTTAGCTTATATATTCAATATGAAATATAAAAGTTAAATCATTTGTCGCACCAAAAGCTGTTTCTTGCCTAGCAATTGCACTAAAATAAACATCTGTTGAGCCACCTGCTGATTGAATTAACATAGGTAATGCTCCAGTTCCAGCTCCAGTAGCATCAAATTCTCCTATATAAGATACAGTTGAAGTAACAAATGCCATAGAAGTATCACCTTGGTCTTGTTGCAATGCTCCAATTAAATTATCTGCAAGATTTGCATCTGAAATATCTACTGCTGAGCCAGCATCTCCTAAGTTTACTTGAGTTTTTAAAAAAACTAAATCTAAATCATGAGCTTCATTATCTTTATCAACAACAAATATTCCTGTTATTTTAGATACACCTCCTCTTGAAGAAGTTGCATTTGGTATTGCTGTCGCATCAAACATTACATCATCACTATGCGTTGTTCCTGCAATTACAGTGGGCGTCACTCTTATTATATTTCCACCTGGGTACATTCCCATTTTTTCTCCTTGTTTAAAAAATTAAAATTTTGAAGTAGATTCGGGAGCCACCTTTTATTGATAGCTCCCATAGTTCTACAAAACTATTAAACCTTATTGATTCGGTTTATAAGTACATGAATACAGCTATATATTTAACTGTTGTAGCTGCAGTTGCAAGGTTATTAGCAAGAGGTTTTAAACTCGCATGCAATGTCCTATCATCTGCACTATACAAAGTAGCTGCAATAGCTATAGCTTCACTTGTAGCTGGTCCGCCAATAACACCCGCATCTTCTACAGAAGTAGAAAGAAATGCATTAGCAGCATGTCCATTAGAATTTGCAATAAGTCTCAATGGAGCATTTGCCGCCCATGTTACTGCTGCACCACCATCATCAAGTATAGCTTTTTCATCTACCAATTGACCACCATATGCAGATGTACCTAAATCAAAGTCAACATCATCACCACTAGCTCCAGCTGTTACAATATTACCTGCTGGGATAGCCCATAAGTCTTTCAATATTGTTCCACCTGGTTGAGTGAATGTTACTGTTGTAACAGCAGCTGCAGTTACTGGAATAGTAGCTGTAGTAGCTGTTACTGATGTTAATTTAAAGGCATCCGCTTGACCGAATTGAATAAAATCGGGGTCAACTGAATGTTGGTTACTATTTGGATTTAATACATCACTTCTCATTTTACACACCCTCCAAATTAAACAACGCATGTGTTTCAGGAAGAGATACCTCAAGACCTGCTTCTGTAAGAATCATATCTTTTCGTAAATCTTCATCTGCTTGTTGTACATTTGTTGTAATTGATGTATCACGATTAACTCCGTTTCCAACAAGAGGTCTATAAGACACATGGTCTAAATCAACCATCATACAAAAACCAGAAGCAAAACCTCTAAATAAAGGTTCTTTTATAAGAGATAAATCTCCATGAATTGTTTCTACTTTTGTAATTTTATGTCCAAATGTTCCATTAGATTGACTAAAGTTATATCTAAATGGATTGTCCTCAGATGCTGTTCCTGCTGTTTGTGCAACAAAGCCAGTTGTTCCTGAACCAGTATGTCCTAACTTATTAAAGTAAGATATTACTGGTAATGATGCTAAAGCTAACTTAGAAGAACCTCCGCCCCTTGCAGGGTCAAACATTACTTCGAAATCAGAAAGTAAATCATCATATGTCCATTGACCAACAGTATTTGATTTATAATATGGAACACCTTCATTATATGCTAATTGACTACCATCATTTACAATGTTACCATATCCAGCAGCTATTGTAGAACCTACAATACCTTCTGTATATTGAATACCACCTGCACTACCTTTTTGTCCAAAAAGCATTGCTCTTTCAATATCTATTTTATGTTCTCTTAATTTAAGATTCCATAATCTTGCCCATTCATCAGCATATCCTCTGTAGACAGTTGCTCTAGCAGTATTAGACATTTCACAAGCTGTTTTGAATATTTGAGTATAACCATATTCATTATCAAGCTCTGAAGACCATACATCTGGAGCACCAGACCCTTCTTTAAAAGAAGTTCCTATAACAGTACATTTTGAATCATCAGCTAAGGCAAGAGTACCTGTTGTTGCTACATGAGATATAGATGTTATAACGCAAGATGTTTGTGTTGTAGATGAACTATTATCTACACTATTAATACGAACATTTGCAGTTGTTGGAACACTGTTTCCATCTATATCGCCAATTGCTACAACCATTCCTGGTATCAACCAATCAACTCCATCACCACCTGATGTGTCAAAAACAACAGTCATATTGCTTCCTTCGGCAACCATAGTAGTTGCACCTTTAAGTAAGAAACTTCTATCTGTCATTTCAACCTTTGTTCTGTCTTCTAAGAATCTAAACTGAGAATCTGATGTAGGCACCTTACCAACTTTTGATAAGTAAACAAAGAATGGGGATTCTTCTGGTGCTAGTTCTGCAACTCTATCACTAAAGTCAAACAGTCTTCTTGATGGTATAGTGTTATCAATAACTGCACCAGGCGTTGAAAACCCAACTTGTCCACTATTTATTGTTGTGTTTAAAGCCATTTTCTTTACTCCTTAGTTTATATTATTATTTACAATACATTAGTTCGACTACCAGCTTTTGTAATTGCATCCCACATTGAATCTGAATCAGACTTTCTATCAGGTTGCTCCCCTCCAAGAACACCTGCTACAGGAGTTCCTTGATTCTGAGTAATCATACTCATAGGGTCTACATTTTGCACTGGTTGCGAACCTTCAATTTGACCACTCATTGCTTGCCACATTTTAATAGCACCATCTATACCATGCTCTGATGTAGGCTTTTTAGCAAATTCAACAAAAGATTCAATTTGCTCTCTATTTAAGCCTTTATCAGCAAGGTCTTGATGAAGTTGACTCATACCTACTTGTTCCTGTATTCCAGCAACTTTTTTATCAACTTCACTTGCAATAGCATTATTTACAGTGTCACTCAATTCCTGTTGTCTAAATTGATACGATTTTGATGACGGGTCATTATAGGCTTCCCATGGGTCAAATTCATCTTTATCAAGTTCGACTCTAGGTTGTTCTGGCTGACCACCACCTTTAACTTCATCAGTTAATTTCTTGATTAAGTCAGGTCTTGATTCCAAAAACTTCCCTACTTTTTCATACTTTTTTAAAGATTCATTCTCAGAATACAGTTTATCCTTTTCGGATTGAAAATATTTAGCTTGCGATTGCCAATCCATATCAGAACTCTGATTTTGATTTCCATTTACATCTTCCCCTACATTACTATCGGTTTGACCAATATTATTTTGATTTCCGTTTTCTAATGCGTTTTTCATTTTTTCTCTTCACCTTTCTGCAATTCCTTGAAAGCAGATTCATTTTGTAATCTCATTTTTTCAGTTTCAAGGTTGACTGCATTTTTTACTTTGTTTATAGAAATTTGATTTTTAGCTTTTTCTTCAGATTCATAACTTTTAAGTTGTGTTTTAAATTTCTCAACTTCTGTTCTTTTTCTTGAAGATACAGCTTCTCTATGAGCTGTTTGAAGGTCTCCAGATAATTTTTTAATTTGCTGTTGAGCACCTTGCAATTGTTGTTGTAATTGTCCTATGATATCTGTTCTTGTTAAAACAGCTTCTTTATCATATATTTCTGTTTTTTCTAAAGCCTCTTGTTTATCAATTAAGCCAGCTTGATAAGCTTCCATATGAATATTCCATTCACCCCATTTATTAGATGGCATAGTAGAATTTCCAATAATTCTAATATCGAATTGACCTACAGTAATATCATTTTCAATTGTCATTAATTCTTTAGTTTTATCATTATATATTCTTTTATTAATAGTAAATTCACTCATGTCATTATTTGGTTGTACTATTCGCAAAGTCTTTTTAAAATTATAATGACTTTTAGCTAAATTGTAAATTACCATTCCAAGTCTTCTTAAACTTCCTTCTATATCTCTTAATTTAGATTTACTTCTACGTTGACCAAAATCTTCCATCATCATAGTTGCTGAGCTTGTTCTAGGGGCAACTTCAGCATTTCCTTGCATCATTTCAAATATACCCATATTTAAATCAATATATTTTTCTATTAATTGCGGTAATTGCATAACAGAGTTTGATAAAGGTTGTGGTGATGGAAAGTGAGGTTCTCCAAACGATGGGTCATATTCAATAGTTGCATTAGGATTTGCCCAATCTTTTTCTAACTCTTCTATATCATCAACTGACCCTTGCGGAACGAGTAGTTTAAGGCCTGATGAGGCTTGTGCGTGAGATGTTATGAGTGACATTGTTTTGTTTAGGAACCTCTGAAAATCTTTGTTTTTTCTGACATCACTCATTGGATATGGTGTATTTGTCCAAATATTAGGCACAGGTACAATTGGATATTTATCTGTATCTAATATTCTTTCATATAACACTATTTGTCCTAAAGTGCATGTCATTTTAATTCTTGTTTGTTGAACTTCTGTAATATCTATTACACCTTTTTGTAAGGCTTTAGTTACATTTTCATCTTGTATAAATTCAGTTAAAGTACTTTTATTTACTACTCTTTCTTCTTGGGTCTCAAGATTCATTATTCTATAGAAAGGAACTTTTATTTTTGAAAAATATTCAATTAATTGGTATTTTTCTGAACCTTCACCATGGTCAAAATCTTTTATATGGTCTGGTGTAAAAGAACCAACAGTTCTTGAATTTTGATTTGATGGAAATGTTTCATCTTCATAATATCCTTCAATCTCATCAATTAACATTTTATTCTCTTCATTAACTTCTTTTAATTGCGGATATAAATCTAATAGTTGAAATTTTGTTAATATAGTAGATAGCATCATTCCATTTGCATCATCAAACCAGCGATTACGTGCATTTGGGTCAATAACTACTCTAAATGGGTCAACATATGTAAATTTAACTTCACCTCTTCCATAATCCCCTTCTGTATCAACATATGCATAAAAATATCCAAGTCCAGTTACAGAATAATCATGAACGACTTGCTTAAATGTTTCGTTTCCATCTGATATATCCCAAATATATTCTAAAATAACTTTCCATACATTTGCTAATTTATTATCAGAATGCTCTCTACCAACAGCAGAAAACTTAGGAGGTTTAGAGGTTATTATAGCTTTAAACTGTTCAATAGCAGAATATAGTCTATCTAATGGAACACTCGATTGATTTCTTGATTCTAGCTCTTGCTGTTCTTCTTCACTGAAATGATTTCCTAGATAAAAATCAATATCTTCACGAGCTTGCGTTTCCCACTCTTTACGTGCATCAAGCCAGCGTCTCCACAGTTCTCTTACCTCTTTTACTCTTTTATCTTCTTTAATCATAACTGTAAATATAATATATTTTTACTATAAAAATCAAGTGCGTGCTCCTGTTATCCAATTATACCTCTTTCTAGGTTTGCTCCAGCCATCTTTATCTTTAATTTTTTTAATTGTTCCTGCCTTCTTATTTCCCTTTGCAAATTGTGTTGCAAGCCAAAAAGCATCAATAGTATCATCATGACTTCCTTTAGGAAAATCTAATAATTCACCAATAAACTCATGCATATCTTTTTTTAAATGAACAGCTCCAGCTTTAAACATTGGCTGTAAGCCCTCAAATAGCCTATCTTTCTTTTTCTGATTACCATATCCTTTTATTCCTTTTTCAATACCTGGTAAAAACTTGCCTTCTTTTTTACTGCGTTTATGAACATAATCTCTAAGCATTTCTTGATATGATATTGTTTCAATATTTATTCTTTTGACAGGTCTATATCGTTCTGTAATTTTAAATATCTGGTCGGCACACTCCATCGGTAAAACTCTTTTTCTCCAATATTCAATAACGTAATAGTCGTATTCAGCACTAACAGCAATAACCATAATAACGCTATAATCATTACGTGCACTAAGAGTTGAAGCAGGGTCAACGCCGATATAAATATTAACATATTCTTTCCTTCCATCATCAAATGTTAAATACCACGAATTATATTCTTCTGAAAATCTTAAATTGCCTTTATAGTAACCATCATTAATATCATCTTCACTAAATATTTGGTCCTCAGGCGATTTAGCTTGATTCATATATTCTTGATAAAATTTAGCAGGAGTACCAGAATCAATATAAAATTGTTTACGTTCTTCTAATTTTTTTAGAGGCCAACGTGAAGGCCATAATGGAGTACCATCATCTTGTATTGCTTTATGTGTTACAATATTCCATGAATACTCTTCTCCTGAATCTGTTGCTTTTTTATGATTATCAACAATATTATTTAAAAAAGAATCATAATGAACAATTGTTCCATTACACCATAGAAATCCACCTTTATCAAAATCAATCGCTGGATATACTGCAGCTGTAACCCAATTTTTAATTTGTTGTCTAGCTTCTGGAGTTTTAGTATTTAATTCAGATTCAAAGTCATCAAGTACTATTCCTGTATATCTTGTAGATAATTGCTTTTTACCCCTTAAACGTTGTGATGTGCCTTTTGCAATCATCCTACATCCATTACTCATAGTAAATTCTGCTTTAGTCCACTTATCACCTTCTAAATCGCCAAAATAATAATGCACAGCAGGATTGCTATAAATATGATTTTGAATCCAAGCCAAGTTATCTGTTGCTTGGTCTTGTGCCTCTCCAATCCATGCAATAAATTCAGGGTTATCTTTTTTAGCAAATAAAAATCTATGTAATACTGCAGTAGCGGCTAATGTTGATTTTGCATGGTCTCTAGGTAAAACTAAGGCCAATTGTTGTATTTTTCTATCAATTAACTGCTTTCCAACTTCATGATGAAACTTTGGAGATGTTGATGCTAAAAAATCTTGAGGAGAAAATAATTGACCAAACTTAATAAGGTCAGTATAAGCTAATTGCAATATCTTTTCTTTTTCGGATATATTTCCGTTTAAGTTAAGATTTGCCAATTTTTTTTGTATTATTTGTATAAAAAAATGGTTTTGGAGTTTTACTTGAAACCCACTTCATATTAGAGCAATTCAAAGTGAGGTAAGTCTTTAAACCCTGTATCTTTAACTTCTGTGTCATTATCCCAATCTCCTCCCCAACGTATTTTAATTTCCATTGACTCGGCAATACCTTTAACAAATCCAGCAAAAAAATACATTCTATCTGTATCTTCCCAATCTACTGGATATGGCACGACATCTACTGCTCTTGAAGGGCTAGCATTATGTCTACCATTAGGATATTTAACCTTTGATTTACCTTCGTTGTAATATCTATCTTGTAATTTTTGACCACGATAACCTTCAAGTATTGTACAATCAAAATGTTTAATGACTTCATTAAATAAATCAATCAAATCTTCATGACATGTATTTAATCTATCTTTTGACCTTTTACCAAATCTTGCCATAAATATTATACCTCTTTTTTTAATTTGTTTTGCAAAATACCTGCAAGTGTATACTTGTGACCAACATTTGTATTTGTTGTTTCTTTTATTTTAGGTGAATTTGCAAGTATTTTTTGTTTTTTAATAAATAAATCATCATCATCTTTAATTTTAGTTTTATTAAAAGGACTGCTAAAATTAGTAATATATTCAGATTTTTCAAAACCATCTAAAGATAAGTAGTCATCTAATGATATACTGTGAGGCATAGCATTATTATTCGTTAAAGTATCATATGTTTCGATATGAGTTTTTAGTTCATTTGAATATTCTATAGCAGTATATAATCTTTTTCTATCTTCAGCTACTTTTTGTATACGATTATCTCTTTCTAGAGATGTTTCATATTCAGGTATTTCAACGATAGGCTTGCCATTTTTATCTGCTGTAGTTGTGGTATCAACATCAGGAGTACCTTCTTGAATAGATATATTTAAATTTTTTACATTACCACCATTTCTCCAGCCCATTATATTGTCGCCTTGTTTTTATCAGGAACCAAGTCATATTGTTCAAGTTCCAATTTTTTAATTTTATCTCTTAACGATTTTGACTCATTTAGAAATTGAAGCTTATGCTTTGCTCCTACTTTAGATGCTTCTTCATTAGATAATGGCTGAACATTAACTCCTTTTGGTACAAACAAATTTTCTTGATTTATCTCTGTTTTAGCTGAATCACGAAATTCTGATTCCATATCTTCTAATTCTTCATTCAAATCATTAAGTTCTGAAGTAACCTTATTATATTCTATTTTTTTGACATAAGGGTCATTTTTTAAAGTATTTAATATATTTGCTCTTTCTTTATAAGATAAGTTTTTAAATTCATTAATTGATATTTTAGGATTAGCCCCTTCTTCTTCTAAATGATACATTAAAAATTCTGGAGTTCTCTCTTCACCAGTTTTACCTTCAGAGTCGGGATATTGGTAATATTCCGAATAATCTAAACTATAGTTTTTGGAAGGCTCTTTTAAAAAAGGACTGTCTCCTTTGTTTAATTCCTCATATTCTTTTTGACGATGAAGATTTAAAAGATGTTCATATTCATTTGCTTGTCCTTTAATAACGTTTTGTCTTATATTTTCTACAGTCTCAGATATAGCTTTTTTAGGTACATTAAAAAAAGTTTCTTTTATTCCAGTTTTTCGACCAAGAACATCCTCATTCTCCCATAGACGCTGAAGATATCCTGCCCATCCCCCTGAATCTTCCCATTGTTCTTTTTTTCGTTTATTCTTTAACATCTGCTGAAATTCTTTTTCCTTCAATTCTTCTGCTCTACGCTTTTTAACACTTGGTATTTCTGAATATAAATCTTCTATGCTAGTTTTCATTTCTTTTGATAAGTCTTGCGTCCCTTCAACAATATCTTCAGCTTTTTCTTTAATTACCGATGATGCTTTATTTACCCAGCTCATAATACTCCTTTATGCTTTTCCTTGTATGCTATCCACATTACTAATATACAACAAATTATCCTTTTTATCAAATGTTGCTCTACAGTATGGACACATCCAACCACGTACTTTATCTGGATTGTAATCATAAATACCTATACGCCTTGTATAATCTTCGTTAAAATACAAGTCTTCTTCACATACAGGACAAAGGTCTTTACTGCTCTTTTTCTCTTTCTGCATGTGCGATGAGTTCTTTTTTGCCTCCATTGATTGCCTCCAATTGTTCTGGCGTAAAACCTTGCCATACGGTTAATTGCTCTTTCTTTTGCTCAGTATCGAATAATCCAGACATTTTAGCTAAAGCCTCTAATGAACGTAATTTATCCGAATCCCTTTCAGATAACTCAGCAATTTGCTTATACTGCTCAACAATCCAGCCAGGAGCAACACCTTTTTCCTCTAACAACTTTTCTTTTTCTTTTGTTAACATTGTTCTTACACTCTCTTTATTTAATAAAATACTTGTACGTTCCTTGATATACTTTTCACTCTTTGCCTCAGGGAAAGCTTTACGATATGCCTCCTCCTTACTAAGATTATCTGCCATATATCTAGCAAACATAAACTCTTTTGTGTTTAATTTATTTTTCTTTTGATATGTATTCTTGGCTTTAAAGTTACCAGAAAAGGCATATATGTTCTCTGCAATGCCTCTAGCACCCAACATCTTAATATTTGGCTTTTGTAATACAAATGTGCCACAAACAGTACGAACATAGTCGTGTGTTAAGTTTAATGCTTTTTCTTTTAATTGTCCCTTTTTGAGTATCTGACAAACGTAATTATCGTCAGTTAATACCCAATCACCCTCTTTTCCAAGTTTCCAATGTATTGGCATAAAACCAGGGTATAAGACGCTAAATTCCTTAACACTATCGTATAAATAATGTTTCACATATTTTATTTCTTTGAAATCCATATGCTAATATACAAAAATATTTTTTAAAATAAAAATCCTTAACATAATCCTTAGTATTTATACTAGTATATATATACAAGTAGTATACTAGTATATAAATACATAGTAGTAAAAAGAATTAATAATAAGAAAAAGAAACTTCCTAATTCCAAAATTTAACTTAGAATGGGTGTGGTTGTTTTTTTGTGTGTGGCTCCCCCCCTCGTGTGCCTCTATGCCCTTCGTATTTAGTTGAAAATTGGTTAAAAACACATTAAATTATAATTGACTGCTATTTAACTCTACAAACTATCGGAAAAGTAACACAAACAAAAACGGCACCTAATGGTGCCGTCTTCATTTATTGTAATTAACTTATCGTTAAATACTCGTTGAGGTAGTGGACTTTGTGGTAGGGTATTGAGGACTTATTAACTGCTATCATTTGTAAGTATTCGCTACAACTTATCTTTACTAGATATTCATCGTTATTAAGTATTGATAGCTTAAACTCTGCTTTAATGCTTTTTAATAGATGATACTGCTTAATTAACTCTGAGTAAACATCTGATTGCTTGTATATCTTTGTTACTACTTCATCACCTTTTTTATAATATATATTTAATACCATTTTTTATTCTCCTTTTTTTAGGGTTACTTAGTTTT
>VTLG01001183.1_pt1 | contig 16668 bp, 20 predicted proteins | sample 4694571 | NCBI WGS metagenome assembly VTLG01 (sample SAMN12604809, study PRJNA352737) | marine metagenome | biome: ENVO:00000447; feature: ENVO:00000209|ENVO:00000569|ENVO:01000036; material: ENVO:00002151; isolation source: viral sequences binned using virsorter ...
ATAATATCTCTTATACTAGTAACCCAGTGATATGATTGCAAGTAACCATATTTTTCTGCTATATTAAGAGCGCCTTTAGCAACTGCGGGTATATTTACCAAAGTAGCGGAAAATCCTCCTAATAAACCCATTGCTTCAGAAAAAAGTTGAGGTGGGGTTTGACTCATCTGGCTACTTCCAGAAAATTCCTTACCAAAAAGATTAGCTACTATTAAATATCCCCCAGTGAATTTATTAGCATTACCTACTTCGTCAAATATTCTATATTTTTTACCTATATCTGATAAAAGGGCTTCTTGTTTAGCTGTTGTTAATAGTTTCCTTTCTGCTTCCCCTTTTCTAAGGATTGTCACCTGCGCCTCTGTTTCTTTAACAGAAGATGGCAGAACTTTTGTTTCTGGTGATGAAAAAGTATATGGGGATATATCTCTTGTAGAGAACATATTTAGTGCTTTAGAAAATTTAGAACCTGCTGCAAGTACATTTGTAAATGCTACTTCTGCCCAAAAAGCTGCAATATTACCAAAAGCATTGTTACGCTCATCTAGCATAGAAATTGCTTCCCTACTTTTTGGATCTATCTTCTTACCAGCCGGAAGTGCAACAGTAGATGCATCTACTATACCTCTTCTTACTTTCTCTTCATTTGACTTAAAAATTTTTATAAGATCATTATACAGTTTTTCTTGATGTTCTCTATTCATTGTATACTTTTTACCAGAGTCAGATTCAGGATCATTAAATTGATTTGTTAAATAATTTGGTTTACCAAACATAAAGTCAAATATAGCTACATTAAATCCTTGACTTAAAAGATCAGCCGGTAGTGCTAAAATATCTTTAACAAAAGGATGCCATGCTAAAGATCCCATTTGAGCAGCAGTTGATACTACTTCGGTCCCTGCAAGTGCGGCTATTTGTGTTGCTTGCCTACCTGTCTCTACAATGTCGGGGATATTATTATTTATATATCTTGCTACTCTTTCAGCGTCCGTTAAAGATCTTTCTTTAGAACGCACAAACTTTCCTGAAAAATGTCCATCATCTTTTATCTTGGGTAAAATGTATGCTGGAGAATTTGATTTTTGAGTCGGGGATTCATTCATATCTTCTATACTATGATATATAGGTATACCTAGCTTATCGGCAACTAATGAGTGAATACCTTTAAATTCGTCGGTCGTTTTGCTACGAACATATGTTGACTCTTGTTGTAGACTCTGAACATCAATTTCACCATTTGTATCCGTTGAGCGATTTTTGATTTCCTCTATTGTAGCATCTATAAATTTTCTCGTATCTTCAGGTAGATTATTATAATCATACTGATGAGAAAGACCTTTATTGAAAATATTATTTCGCCAAGTTTTATAAGCATCCATTGAATGTATATCCTTTTAAGTGAATCATCTCCGTTTTCAAGTGATTGGGTGTAGGAATTCTCTAAGAAATTTTTTGGGGATGTTATATGGGTCGTCGCCGGAGACTGCTTTTGCTATTACTTTATTTCTTCTTTCCATTCTTAAATTATCAATAACCTTTAAATATCTAGTAGCACGTTTTGCTAAATTCCTAACTTTACTTTGTCCACCATAACGTATTATATCAGGCTGTTGACCATAGAATGATTCTAATAAATCTTGAATAGCATATTCTTGATCTTTCCTATATATTGAAAGTGTATCTGCTAGATTTCCAAAAGTACCTGCACCTATAGATTTTTCTACCATCTCGAAATCCATATTAGATACACCCCTACCTCCAGTACCTCCTTGAATATTTTTAGCTTTTAAAAATATATATTCAATCTGTAAAGCCGCATATTGCCTTGCTAATTGATATTGTAGCATACCCGCCTCTGATGTATCTTTATTTAATTTTGCAAGGTGCTTATCCCATAACCCAGCTATCCTCAACAGATTGTTTCTAGAATCGTCTTCTTCGTCTCTATTACTACCTTCATAAGAAAAATCTCTATCTTTCCATAAACTTGCTAAATTTTTCTCTCTACTTGTAATGTCGTCGTGACTTATTACTCCTTTAAAAATACGTAATGCAGGAGCAAAAGATGTCGTGAGCTTTCTGACAAATTCAATATTATTGAGTAAATTCGGGTGGAAGTGTTTGTTTTTGCCCATCTTTTTGTTTGAATATAATATTTGTAATGTTTCACCAGTATATATTAAAAGCTGATTTAATCGTACTACTTTTTGATAGTCTTGATAAACTCTCTGATAAAATTCTACCGCCTTTTTATCAGTGGCTTGTAGTCCTACAGATTGTCTAGAATATATTACACCATCTTTCTTTATTATTGCTGGGCTTGAAAATCCTGTTCCCGCTAATATTAAATTTCCTATGGTATGCACCTCATCTACTTTATTAAATGGTTTAAACCTATACGGATGTTGATCTTCAGGTACTCGGATAACTCCATCAGAAAACTCGTTCCCAAATAAATTTTGTCTTAATATAATTTGACCTATTTGCCTACCTGTGACACCTGTAAGTTCATCATTCGATATTCTTCCTAAAGACATAATTAACGGAATCTTCTCTACTAGCTGTTCCTGATCATCAGCTCTATCACTGAGATTTTGACCAACGCTTCTAGTTATATTTATTGGCTGAAAAGGTCTTGTATTCTTACCTTTCTCAGTCTGATCACTTCGTGCGTTATTGGTAACGTTCTTTTGTATAGCCCTGCTTACTGGAGTACTCAAATCCTGAGCTTTTGATGTAAATAAATTAAACCAGTTTAAGCTGTATGAATTGGGAAACCTCTCTACCTTTTTAGCTAATTCTGTAATAGAGGGAAATGCATCCTCTGTATATTCTTTATATGACTCACCTGCTCTGTCTCCATGTTTCAAGATGAAATCCGTCGCTGGTCCTAGTCTAAAATCCTTTACGGCTGTTTGTAATAAATTATTTATTAAATCTTGGTGGGTTGCTATCCAACTTGAATCCTTATTATTTAATATATAACTAGATACATTATCCATGTATTGTACACTATATTTTGCTGCACTCTCTCCCTTTCCCCAACGGTCCATTTGATCTTTTGATAGCGTTGGTAAGCCATTTTCTTGGAATCTTGGCACAAGTTGACTATTCATATTTCCAATGAACGTAGTCTGTGTAGGATTTACATGTTTATCCATAAGTTTTTTTTGCCTATACATGTGGAGTTCTCGTTTGTCTTTGTTTATAAGTTCTTGTCGCTTCATTTTTTGCATATCTTCTTCAAAGATTCTTTCATTATATGCTTCCATAGCACCAATACCAACATCCCTAAATGATATACTAACCATTATACATTCTCCTGTACGCTAGTTTCAGGCTGCATAGCCATAAATCCTTCAGTTTCTAATTTAGGTTCAGAAGGCTGCATTGTTTCCATATCTTCTTGCTGTACTTGTTCTATTGCCCCCATTAAGTCCTCAAGCTGATTTTTTGCATTATTACGTTTTATTTCCCTATGCCGTTTAGGATTTTTAAATTCCATAAGATCAAATATCTGGTTTGGAGAAAGATTTCCTGCATCTTGAGAAGATCTGTAATTCGTAATTTCAAAATCATCTATATCATTTTTCATTGCATGGTGTACTAACCATATTATTAACATAGGATTAACTGACATTGCTACATCCGGTGTAATAATACCTTCTTTAAATGCGCCAAATGTCATAATATTTGCTATACTTTCTAGTTCTACTCCTGCTTCCATCATACCAATTATATCTGAATACAAATCTTCATCCTCTTCTATATTAGAAGTCATATGAACAAAAGCATTATGAGAACCAGTTATTGTAGGGGGTTTAGAAAAAGGCTGATCTGATAAATCTTTTGTTAAAGATTCACCAGCTATTGCTCTATCAAACGAATCAATTACCATTCTTGTATTCCTCTATTTATTATTATATATCATAATAGTCTGCTTGTCCGTATACACTCATTTTAGAATTTATAAGGTAGAATATCTTATCTAATTCTTTTTGATCTATTCCTACAACTTTAAATGCCTGTTGTGTTAATTTACTACGACCTGAAATTTGATGACTAGCGCCTCGATTTCCTGAAGGTGTTTGCATTAAACCTTTCATGGATTCACTTGGTGTATATCCTTGATATTGAGGAGATTTAGAACTACCTGTGCTTAGAGATTGTGGATTAATAGTCTGTTGTCCTGCTTTTACACCGGCTTCTACCAAGTTATAACCCACATCGGTTACAGATGAAGGTACACCTAATTGAGTGCCTAAGAAACTTAAACCTGTTTTTAAAAGATTTTTTGCCATTCTTCACTTCTCCATTAATTATGGTTTTTAATTAAATAGTAGTTTATCTACAAAATTTAAACCAAACTTACCTAATGTTTCATTAAATTTAAGATCCTGATTTACATCTATTGCTTGTAATTGTTGATTAAATTGAAGTGCAGCAATAGCAAGAGCATGTGCGCGACCTTCGTCATTTTCAAATGCAGTATTAGCCCATAATGCTTCATCACGATATTGTTGCCATAATTGGTTCTGCCGTGTTTCAGAAATAGCTAGAAGATTACGAGTATTTACGCTATCTGCTTCATTTACCAATTGATTATTTAATGTAGTAATTTGTCGTCGCCATGCTACATTAGATGCATCTATTTGTGCTTGCATCTTTGCATTAAATTGGTTACGTTCTTGTATCGTACTTTCATTAAATCTTTTAAATACACTCTCTGAGGCAGCATTAGCTTCTCGTACTGCTACTTCTCGTGCCAAGTTTGCTTGCTCTACGTTATTTCCTAATGTATCATAGAATTGATCAACTTGATCTTGAGATTTAGCATTAAAATTACGTGCAGCATTTAATGCAGCTTGGTCATTAAATAATTCCTGCATACGTGATTGGTGATTTAACATATTAATTTGTTGGTCATTAGATACATTTGTTAAATCTGTTTTTAAAAAACTCTCTGCATTTTGTTGTGCAGATTTAAATCTTACCTCAAGATTAGCTGTATCTAATCTAGCAGTTGTTGCTGCATTTTGCAAAGCTGCTGCCTGTTTATTATTTAAATTCTGTGTTTGAATTGCAGCGAATCTCTCTGCATCTTGTGCTGCAATAGGAAGTGCAGATTCTTGTAGAGCCTGTAATCGTGCGGCTGCGGCCATACTAGACGAACCTAAACCACGTTTTAACATAAATGCATCTACATTTCGTGCTGCTGGTGCTGCCCATGCAGGTAAATCTACACCTTCATCTAATGATTTATACAACTCTTCTAATTGAAATTGTACAGTTGCACGTTGATCTAAGGTTTCAGTTTGTGCCTGCGCTAATGCACCAGATGATAAGGTCTGCTGAATATCTGGAATAATGCTTTCTGCGCTAACGGTTCCAACTGCTGATGGCATTACTTCAGGAGTAGGTTTAATTTCTTCTGTTGTTGCAGCAGCAACTTGAGAAGGAGCTTTTGGAGTGGGTATTGTTTGTGCTAACCCTTCTGTACTAATCTGTGAAGGCGTTATTGCAGTAGGAGCAACAGTTAAAGGCGCAACAGTAAATTCTTCTTGGGGTATCTGCGCTATCTGTGTTGGTTGTTGAATAGTAGCACTAGGTACTGTTGGAGCTACCGCTTGTTGTCCTGCTTGCTGTATTAAGGGTGAAAACCGTTCATCTACGGCTTGCTGTATAGCTACTGTTGAATCTGTTTGTGGTTGTCCTCCTGTCTGAAATCCTTGTCGTATTGGGACTACTTTTACTGGATTTCCAGACGCATCATATAGAATTTGTTCCGTTGCCATTTTTACCTCGCAGCACTAGATCCGAAATAGAAACTAACTATAGCAGCTAGTGTATGTATGTAAGCAGGAGCTAACGCTACTCCCTGTATTTCTCGCCAAATAATTTTATCTGCTTGTTCCCATAAAAAGGGAATACTCCATTCACCTGTTTCCGTAACAGAGATGACAACAGGTATGCCAAAAAACGGTGCAGCAAATGGAACAATAACAATACAACCAACACAAACAAATGCGATTATTCGTCGTGTAAATGCAAAATGTTTATCCTTTGAACCATGCGCTCTTGCTTCAGAGATTGCTTTTTGTTTCTGCGCCATAGCAGCAAGCATCATCTTGTGCTTCTCTGCATTTGCTTTTACGATTTGTCCAATGAGTGTTGTTACGAATCCTAGAATTGATCCACCCATCAAAGTCGCAATTAGTTCCATTAAATATCTCTTATGATTTTGGGTTCATTACTTTAGATGCTGGTTCGTCTTGCCATGTTGTTCCGTTTTGAAGAAGACAGGCAACCCCTTGAACATTTACTAACAACAACGCCCATCTGCCATCATCAGCCCGATATAAATTAAGTACATGATAATCATCAATCTTTGTCATTCCTGATAATTTACCATCTGTACTTAGTGCAGCATGAAGATTAGCTACATAATTACATACAGGAGTGGGGGCAGGTCGAGGAGAAAATCTAGTAAGTTGCTCCGCTATTGCTGTTGGTATAAATAATAATAGTATCATATTTAGTATTAGAAAGAATCTCATTTTTTTATCTCAATCTTTATATTAACTAGGTTTAGTAGGCCATGTTGCATTTTCACACGCATCAACAGTATCTTTACCTGCTGGTAAGTCTCTTAAATTCTGACGATAAGTTCCCATGTCACTAGACATAGTTACATCAGATAAAGCGTAAAAATCAGTTTCAGCGAGTAATGCATTTCTCTTTTCTCTTAGTTTTGCTTGTGCTCTTGCAACAGCACCATTAGCCCATGCTTGCTCTTCAGCATCACGAGCAGCCTCTTCTGCATTTGAAAACTGAACTCTTTCTCCATTAACCATGTGGTATCGAGGCATGTTATTCTCCTATGCTTTTACCATTCCGTATAGATTTATCTCACCCGATTCTATATTTCCTGAACTAAAGTAAAATTGTATAGCATCAACATCAGCAGCGGCTATACGAGTTCCAGCAGACTGATAGTACAAAGAATCAGCAGCCCCGTCTTGATAATGGCCGTGACTTGAAATTGATGTATATAATCCTGTATTTGATGGATGATATAAATAAGCGATTCCGTTGAAACCTTCTCCTGTATCTGACCCTATTCCACTGCCAGCAGCAACTAGAAGTATTTCCGTAGCTGAAGCAGATCCAGTTACACCAGTACCGCCTTGACTACCACGTTCAGCTACATATCTATAATTACCAGCACCCGATTCGTAGCTAGTGCCGCCATCTGTAGATGTTCTCATATTAAATGAAACACTATCACTTGCAGGGACAACATTATTAAAGGTAATTACATAAGTTTCATAGGTACTACTAATACCAGTAAATGCTACAGTAGCACTATTCGATGCTGTAGCCCCAGAAATAAAGAGTAATCCACCAAATCCTGTAGCAGTTCCGCTATTGGCAATAGTAGCTCCAGAATCTATATTAAGTGTAGTGCCAGAAAGTACGCTAACAGTATTTGCAGTTATTCTAAAGTCATCTGCTCCGGCAATTTTGAAATCTATCTGGTCATCTGTATCCGCTGTAATGGACGTATTTCCGTTAGCATCGAGGATCAATTCAGTCCCATTCATGTCAATATTTGAGCCTGTTTGAACTTCAAATGTATTGGCTTTAAACGAAAAGTCGTCTGCACCTGCTATCCTAATATCTATTTGATCATCCGTGTCACTAGTTACAGATGTATCACCATCAAGATCAAGAACTAGCTCTGAACCATGTAATTCATCAGGAGCGTGTAATCCTTTCATTATCCGCATTATGTAATCTCCATGATTGACAGTACAACGTCTACTGCTCCACTTCCTGTTACTTTCAAAACATCAGTAGTTTCCATGACAATCTTATTGCCACTCATTACTTCCAAACTAGAATTAGCTGGAATTGAAGCAGAAGTCAAAACTTCTACAGCTTGATTTGCTTCATTATTAGCTCCACTTCTATTTGAAGTGTCTGATTCAATTGTAACAGTAGTAGTTACAGCACTACTTGTAGTATTACCAATAGTCAAACCTAATATGATAGTTGTTGTACTACTAGCAACTGTATATATAACATCTGCTGATGTAACCCCAGCCTTTGTTACTAATTTAAATGTATTTGCCATATTATCCTTCCTTTATCCTACATCATCAAGTAAAGCTGCTACAATACAATTCACTGTAGAAGTTGAACTGATAGCATGAATATCAGCTACCGTTGCATTAGGTATCTGACCAAACCAAACTGAACCTGCTGGAACCTTTATCGCATCTGCTGTACTTGTTGCAGCAGTTCCAGCATCTAATACGATATAAACATCATTAGATCCATCTGTATTCTTTATAAATAAAAATTTTACTTTGTCTCCTGTCGCTACAGCAGTTGGTGCAGTATCATCATCTACAGCAGTATAATCTAAAAAGTATCCAGCTATAAGATCTGTACTTGAATTAGATACAGATGTTAATTTATAATACCATTTATCATTTGCATCTGCTGGCGCTAATGTCATAGTACCAGTAATTGTTTTAGCTATCTCATCTGGTAAGACTGTAGCCGATAGTGAAATAGTTGCATCATCTGCCATGTATTTTTCCTTTTATCCTAATGCTACTGCCAAAGCTGTTACATCCGCTGAAATCAATGAACCTGTAACTGTAAGATTACCTGAAACTGTTACATTGCCAGCAGCAGTCGCATTAGCACCAGCAAAAGTTATTGCTGTAGTTGGAGTTGATCCTGATTTAATTAGAAGCTCACCACTTGAATTAGTTAATGAACCAAAAGTAGTTCCAGCAGCTTTTAATGTTATATCATTACCGGCAGCATCTAATACTACATCTGCAACTGAATCTAATAAAATATCACCACTGTTTGTAGATTGGACTGTTACTCCCGTATGTCCATCAACAGTTGTTGTTCCTGCTTGTGAATCAATAGTAACATTTCCACTTGAAGTTTGAAACGAAGAAGCAGCATCACCTGTAGAAATATCATCAGCAGCATTAGCTTCTGATGCTATATAACTGTTAAGCTGTGAAGCATTAACATACTTAGTTGTTCCTGCATCATCAATAATAAATTTATCTGTATCTGCTATTGTAATACTAGTACCGTCTGTAGCTCCATCAACTTGTACAGCAGCAGCAGAAACTTTATCGGCTGTACTAATTGTGGCTAATTTACTATCTGCTATAGCTGCACTAGAATTTACATCTGCATTAACGATAACACCGCTGGCTATTGAGAATACACCAGCATTAGTTAAACCTATATCTCCTGATGGAACAACAGGATTAAAGTTAGTACCATCTGCTACCATAATAGCGGTATCAGTATTTGTTCCCATTGTAATATCATCGCCTGATACTGTCAAGTCTCCTGCAACAGTAACATTACCGCCAGTATCTAATGTTAACTTAGTTACAAATGATCCTGATGTTTTATTCTGCCATGTTATTGTTCCTGCATCAGCAAAAGTTTGTTTCCAAATATCCGCATTATCATCACCTTGATCCGCTTTATAAGTGAATACAAGACCTGCACCTTCGACATTAGCTAGAAATTCTAGTGAATCATCTCCGTTTTCATCGTAGCCTACACCTACATCCAGATTTGTACCAAAGTATAAATACTTATCATCTAGTATCTGACCACCAGCAGTAGGTAGTCCAAAAACTAGTGTATCATTTCCATCTTCATCATACTCTAAATAAGCATCCTGTCCTGTTCCAAAATAAAGTTTTTCATCATCAACAATTAAAACATCATCACTAAATTTAAAATAATCCTCATCTTCCATCCATGTTAAAACACCGTCATTAGTTTCGCCATCAAAGGTAACGGCTATATCTGTACCAGATGATGCATCGCCAATAGTAATAGCTGTACCTAATAATTTCGTAACAGGACCACCTTCAGCCGTTGTACCGTCATGGGTATGACCTGTTGAAGAAGCAAATGCTGCTAATAATTGATCAAATTCATCATTAGTATCTGAAGCCTGTATTGTATCTCCATCTACATACGTTGATTGTCTTGTATATGTCGCACCCATTTATTTTTCCTTTTTATTAGTGTCTGCCACCAGCAGTAAATTCTAATTGAAATCCATTTAATGTGAAGGGCGGTGATCCTTTAAATTCATCTATTTTAATAGCTATTGCAAATCCACTACCTTCTACTGACTGACGAACTAATGGAGTTCCAGATGAGCCATAAGAAGCTGTTCCGTATGTACTAGAGGCTAAATCATAAATTGCTGCACCTGCACCAGTAGTAAAATTATAAGCGTTTGGTTGAGGAACAGAACCAGAATCATAATCATATCGAAGTCGTAACTCTGCATCCAATGTTCCTTCAGTTACATAGTTTGTAATAACTCGTTGCATACTTTTCCGTATACCTGCATCACCTATAATAATATCTGGAGATCTAAAAAAAGATCTTATATTTGTACCTGCAAAATTATCACCATTTTCTTGTTGATATACAAATCCATCATAACTACCATGTAATACTACTTCTATAGTGCCTGTAAAGTCAGAGCCAGCACAGGCTGGTTTTATTCCTTTTAGGTCTGCAAATTGCCAACCAATTCCACCTTCTATCGACTGTTTTATAACTCCAATAATTCCTTCACTACCATTTTCTGATCCACCTGTTGTTGGAAAAAATAACCTATACTGTGATTTTTCCCTTATGACAACAGAGCTAATATTATCAAAACCGATACTGTTTATTCTTTGTTGTATTGACTTACTAACAGTGCCTAATTCAACATCCCCTATTTTTTCTGTACCTGCAATTGTACGCAAGCCGTCAGGGGCAAGAAAAATAATATCACCTCCTATTTCTTGAATTGAAAATTTATCTAAACATCCTATATCTTTGGTAATTGGCTGTAATACAAAATCTGCTATACTATTACCATTCAGTACATATATGCTCGTCTTGCAGAATATAAATAATCTTTCACGGAAAATTTCCAGACCGATAATCTTATCAGATACATTTAAACTACCTGCACCATTTGCAGGAGTAAAATCATTTTCATCAAAAGGCGCAGAAAAAGTTAATTCCTGTGATGATGATTTAGAAAAGAACATATGATTCTTAAATTCTTTAATCGATTCTGGAGCCGTTGGGGCTGTTCCCGAACCACTTCCTATACTTCCGTTTAGCAATGTGTATGTGGTTCCATCATATGTGGCTGCATAATTTTGTCCATCAGCAAATGCTATTTTATTTGTACCGTTGAAATTATACTTAGTATAGGTATATTGATTTGCGTCTGTTCGTGCATCATTGATTGAAGACCATCCTGAAGATACAATAACATTTTTAGAATAAGCAGCAGCCGTTGAACTACTTGCTCCTCTGGTACATCCAGTAAATGTTGTAGCTGATTTACCAGAGTATGTTATAATTTCTGAACCAATATATACTGTACCGGAAGATGCAAAAGCAGAAGTATTATTAACGGTTAAAGTAGAAACTGAATTTGTATGTGAAGTTGTTAAAAAGGTAGATGCTGCTTTTCCTACAACTGATCCTCTGGCTGCAATTAGTGTTCTATCTAATAAAGCCGTCATCAGCATCACACTAGAACCTGTTTTACTAGATGTACCTAAATTTGTATCATTAAATTCTAATAAAACGTATTTGTTTGTTCCGTTAATCCTACGATAGCCGCCTTTAATGGAAGGTTCAAAATTTTGTAACTGTAAAGCTGATCCTGATGGTTGAGTAAAAGTATCTCTATTAAGAACTAAGCCTAAATCACAGGATATTACGTGTTGTTGTATTCTTTCTGGCATGTTACCCTATATATGTTTCATTAATAGTTAAAAATACATTTAATACGTTTGTTGTTCCAGCAGTAATAACTAAAGTATCACTGGCCTTTAATGCTATTGAATTTGTACCTAATACATCAAGGATTGCATCTGCCGCTATACTTTTTGTTGTTAATATTGGTACATCACTAGAAGATACTACAGCTTTAGCGGTTATATCGACGGCAGCAGTATGAAGATTATTTACTTGAAACGTCTTAATTTCAGCTTCAAAATGAGCAGGACATGTATAGATAGTTGAAGAAGCACGTATCAATTCACCTACTGTTTTTAATCTACTAAAGGTGCGTGATTCAGCCATTAGAAATACTTAGCATGTCTTGCACCAGACCTTGAACCTGAACTTACAGACGTTGATCTCATATAGTTTGGCTTATTAATTAAATCTATGCGCATCCGTTCTATTCGTTTTTCATATTCCGCATGTTTAAAAGTTGATGCCTGTAAGTCAGAACGTAGTTGATGTACATAATATTCAGATCGTGCAACGACTGTATCTTGGTAACGTGCAGGTAAAAGAGGTTCATCTGTAGATGCGCTTAAATCTGTATGTGTCTGCCAAAACTCATAATGTATTGTGTATTCTTTATCTGGAACAGGAGTAAACCCAATTTTATCATCTTGTGTAAGATAATTATATTCAGGTTTAGCTCTATTATCTGTTGTCGTTGGATCAAGATCACGTTCACGAAACTGTATAGCAAACTGTTCATATGGAATATATGGAAGTGTTTTTATATCGGTACTGGCTTCAATAAGGTATACAGTATCTACATCAACTGATTTATAACCGCTAGAAAGCGCATATTCGGCTGTACCTGCTACTGTGGTAATTGTAGTATCAGAATGAAGAAACGGCCATTCTAATTCTGCTGTATAAATGTCATTGATACTTCTATTTACAAAGTCTTTAACTGCTGTTTGAACTCCACGACTATTTGCAAAATTGGCAGAAGTAAGTTCAACTTCATTTAAAGAACGTAGCACAAAATTACATAATTGTAAATAGGTTGCCATTAGTTATTCCTTTTAATTTAATTTAATTTTCATCATATCTAGATCTTCTATTGATCTATATCCAAAATCTTCGTAACAAGAATCCTGATCGTCATCATCATCATCATTCCTGTTACACGCACATTCTACACTTGAACATGCTGTACAATCACAATCATCAGGACAACTTTTACAATTACAGTTCTTACAGGTCATATTATTTATCCTTCTTTTTAAATACACGTAAACTTGCTTTACCTATATTTACAGCAGTATTCCACATACCGACAACAATATTTTTAGGTGTTGTAAAAACCAGATGCCATACTATTTTTAAAAGACCTACTATCACTAATCGAATAGCTTCTCCAAGATCCATAAATAGTGCCATAATTTCTATGAGAATATCTTTGATTTTCTGCATTATTTTCCCCAATGTTTCTTTAGATAATTTTGAACAAGAATATTAGTTATTAATAGATTTTTAGTTATTTTAGAGTGGTCTTTTTTAACTAATTCAGTAAGCATCGTTGATGATTCTTGTAACTGTTTTAATAAATACATTTGTTCATATGAGATTTTAGAAGAAAGCCAACCTATTATATTTTCCCGTGTACCTTTTGTGATTGTATTGACTCTGTGCGGATATATAATAGGAAAAATTATACCTTGTCCTGCTTCTAATTTATGGCCTATTTCTCCTGATTCTGTTTTAACTACAAATTCACCGCCTTCATACTCACTATTTAAACTAATTGAAAATCCATAATCATAAAAAACATTATTTGATTTAGGTGTAGCTTTGAAGGAATCTATATGAAAATCGTAAAAATCACCTTCTGTATATCGACTAAAAAGATTAACGGATATTCGGTTAGGACAATAAACTGAATCTACATATACATTATTATACAGAATATCAATTAAATACTTTCTAACTTTATCAGGAATAACTGTTTCTTTATTCTGTTTAATATCATAGATTTTACTTATCTTCTGCGTCTTTGTTCCATCTGCAAATTTTTTATTAGTAAGCTGGTTTCGTAAAAAAGACGTATCATTTTCATTTAATAATTTTAAAAACATCTTATTTTCCCCACGCTTTTTTTAGATAGGTCTGTACTAACGTGGATTTGACAAAATGCTCCTTATTAGTAGTCAATAAATGCGCATTTACTTCATATAGATTTTTTAGAATAAATGCTTGTTCATACGAAATATTACTTGAAAACCAACCTATTATATTTTCCCGTGTACCTGCTGTAACAGTGTTTACTCCATGAGGGTAAATGACAGGAAAAATAACAGCCTCACCAGATTCTAATTTACGGGAAATTGGACCTACATCTGTATGTAGTATAAATTCACCGCCTTCATAATTATCATTTAAATTAATTGAAAAACCATAATCAAAGTAAATATTATTCGATTTCGGTATTGCTTTAAAAGCATCAATATGGACATCATAGTAATCTCCTTTTTGATACTTATTATAAAAATTTATAGATACTCTACTCGGACAATATATTGAATCAATGTAATGATTATTATATAAAAGATCACTTAAATATTTTCTAGTAGGTTCAGGTATTGATTGTGTTTGTTTATTTTTTTTAGCTTGATAGGTTTTATTTAAAGGTTGTGTTAAACTACCGTCTTGATATTTTACAACTCTTAGATCTTTTTTACAATGCTTAATATTTTCATCGTCTAAAACTTTTAAAAATAACATGTATATATCTCCTAATTTGAACATAGCAAAGAGAATAAGGTAGGGTTTTTAAAAGGAACCCTACAAAACCTTTAGTCAAGTATTATGTACCTGTTGAAACAGTTGCCGATTCAACTGGGTTTCTTGATACATCAACCAGCACAATATGCGCCCTAAAACGCCATGCTGCTGTATGACTTGATCCACCATCAATTACAAGAAGATCAATTGTATCAGCCGTTGTTACAAGAACAGGGTTAGATGCTTGCAAACCAGATGCAGCCATTAGAAATGGCACAGAGTATCCAGCCGCTTGATCCGAATCTGCTCCATCGACAAAGCAGTCAACATCACCACCAGTAAATCCCACATCATATGTGATCTGTTCATTACCAGAGGCTTCTAGATTTTCAATACATCCACCGACAATTAAAGTATCAGCAGGAATATCAAAAAGTTGAACAATATCACCTTGAGATAGATCAGTATTATCTACTGCATCATAAACAGGTGATGTCATTACATAGGTTCTGGCCGCGCTTGACGGATGACCTACAGTACCTCCACCAGAGGAGGTTGCATTAAAAGTAGCCATAATTTAATCCTCCTTTACGTGTTAAGGTCACAGACGCCTTTGAAAACGCCTTGAAATCCAGTACCAGAACCACGAAGAACTTTACGTCCAAATACGTGCAATCCACGCACGATGTCAGCAAAGCTATCGGGGTCACGAATAACTTCAGTTTTGGCAATATGCGAAGCAGTGGCTACTGCACTCATATGTCCACCTAAAGTAATAGTCTCACCACTGGTCGTTGAAGGACCAAATGTATGAGAAGCTGCTACACCAGCCGTTCCTGTCGTGATAACGTTTGTTTGATACAAGGTAAAACCATGAATCTTACGAGAGGTTACTGCGCCATTAAGCAAAACTGACTTATCTTCTCCAGTTACACTGGCGTCCATAAGTTTAGCGTCTGCCTGACGAAGAATCTCATAAAACTCTGGGTTTGCAACAAACCAACGATTATCCTCTGGAACATCATTCTGGTCGAGAAGCCTTCCAAAAGCAGCAATATGATTTGCACATTCGTTACCAGTATTACACGAAATAGCAGAACCAGCCGCACCAAGACCACTTGTATCGGTAGCTGCATTATCATTAATTGCACTTAGAACGTTATAATCAAATGCTTTTTTCAACTGGTATGCACCAGATGAAGTTGCAAGGGATTCCCAATTAACGTGGCTTTGTCGTTCTTCAATATCGTCAACCTTGAAAGCAAAATAGTTACCCTGATCAACTGTCATGGTAATTTCACTATCAGTGAGGTCTTCGGTATTAACAACTGCACCACGAGTGTACGAATTTACGGTGATGGTCGGCTCTTTGATGATCTTCACCGTGTCGCCAAAATTCTCGATTTCTCCTGCATAGTCGGTATTAGTAATTGCTTCTGCAACCGATGCTCTGCGGAAGAATTTAAGAACCTTTTGGCTGTATATAGACGGGTTCCATTTGCCATTGGCTAAATTGTCATAACCCGCCGAAGTTGCTACAGACATATTATGTCCTCCTTTTCGGTTAGATTATTCTTCCTTCCCTGTTAGCCGCATCAATTTCTCTTTCGAGTTGTTCAAATTCATGTGGCTTCAGTTTTGCAATTTCATCAGAAGTCCAAATCTTTTTATCAGGTTGAGTTCCAGCTTTAGTAACTTTTGTCTTAGTTATCATTGAAGCTGCATCCTGTTTTCTAGGTTTGGCTTTCTGAGTCGAGTGTCCGGTTTCCAATTTGTACAAGTCGATTACTCTTGCGGCCCAATCTACATCCGTTTTGTTATTATACAATCCATCTGATATATTAGGTGGCTGTAATTGCAACCATTCTAGAAATTTAGGATCTTCTTTAATATCAAAAAAATCAGAATGTCGGACTAGCAATTCTTGTTCTGCAACTCGTTCTTTTGCTACAAGTTCATTTTCTCGCAACGACTCAATTTTCTTTTCAAGTTGCTGCGCATGATTCCGAGCTTCTAGCGTAGATACAGATTGCATAACATCAAAGATGTCAGGATATTCTGTACGAA
>VTLG01004632.1_pt1 | contig 16667 bp, 23 predicted proteins | sample 4694571 | NCBI WGS metagenome assembly VTLG01 (sample SAMN12604809, study PRJNA352737) | marine metagenome | biome: ENVO:00000447; feature: ENVO:00000209|ENVO:00000569|ENVO:01000036; material: ENVO:00002151; isolation source: viral sequences binned using virsorter ...
ATCCCGAGAGGCATACCGTCAGAGAAAGATCCTTGTCCGAACGGATATACGAGGAATACAGCAAACGCTGCTGAGACTGGGGCTGAGTATGCAACACAAATCCATGGCCTCATGCCTAGTCTATAACTAAGTTCCCATTGGCGTCCCATGTAAGCTGCGATGCCGATGAGAAAGTGGAACACAATGAGTTGATATGGTCCACCGTTATATAACCATTCGTCGATGGTTGCAGCTTCCCAGATTGGGTAGAAGTGAAGACCGATTGCGTTAGATGACGGGACGATTGCCCCTGAGATGATGTTGTTTCCATAGAGTAGAGATCCAGCAACTGGTTCACGTATCCCGTCTATGTCTACAGGCGGTGCTGCGATGAAAGCGATAATGAAACAGGTTGCTGCTGTAAGTAAGCATGGAATCATAAGGACACCGAACCATCCAACGTAAAGTCGGTTGTCGGTATCTGTTACCCATTTACAGAACTGATTCCAATTATTCTGTTGGGGTTGTAGAGTTAGGGTACTCATAGTTGATGTTAATGTTGAGTCTGGTATATGTATCTGTTTGGGTTACACTTCTATGTATTACTTTTCCGTCAAAAAAGATAGCTTCGTTTCTATTGGAAGGAAATTTTTCTCCGGTTTTTAATTCAGTGTAACCATTATTTGTAGTAACATTATATAATAAAATACCGAATGCAGTATGATAACGTTCTCCATGTGGTATCTGATCTACATGCCAATCATGTACTATAGCTTTGCCTTGATTAGTATATAAGTTAGCTTTTACTCTGAGCACTTTCTCTTGAACAATGCCAGCTTTATCTAAAATAGGTTTTACTATCCTATCAAAACCATTGCTACATATACCCCCGTCATCTTGGAACTGATGTCCAAACATAAAACCGTCGTTCCCATCTGGTGATGCGACACTACGATTATAATACCAAGGAAATCTAAAGCCACTTAGTTCTGATAGAATATAATTACATGTTGAATCATCTAGAAAATCAGGGGTGGTATATGTACTCAAGTTTAAACTCCTTTAAGTCCGCCTGCATCCTTATATATTTTGTAAGCATCTAACATTACTTTCTTCCTTAAGTCTGAGTTATGCTTCACTGCATTAGCAGCAGTCACTCTCCTAGTATGTTTATCGTATGAAGCTTTATCCATGATTAAATTCCCTCCATTCTTTTTGTATGTAAGTGTAAGCTATTGCACCAAGTACAATAAGTATTGTAATGATGTCTTCCTTCCAGAGATCTGCTTTAGTCATTTCTTTTTCTTATCGGCAGGTGTTTCTGTATCTCTCCAAGGAATACCCAGTCTTTTATACTGTTCTTTCATGTATTCCTCATTGAATTTATTTTTAGGATGGTTCCTATCGTATACTTCGTTAGCTCCTGACATGATTAATTACCTTTGAAGAAATCTTCACGGTCCTTCTTTCTATTATTTAGAGACTTCTTTGATTCTCTAACAAGTTTCTTAACACCTGTTACTGTTTCTTCAATCTCTCCTTTTGCCCAATTGTAAACTTTGGTTATTGCCATAGTTAAAACTCCAAATTGTTTGATTGTTCTAGTTTAGCTATGACATCTTGCCTATAAGCAGGGTCGGTATCATAACGTTTATCATTCATAGCAGCAACTAGTTCTGCCTGACTTCTGAATCCATTGGGCTGTGCTTGAGGTGCTTTACCTGTTACCATTGTCCCTTCTTTACCTGTTGAATCTTCATACCTAGACTTCAATCCAGAGACAGCTAACTTGATAGCATCAACACTACCTGAATTAATAACTTCATCGAAAGCACTAACTTCATTTTGTTTTAGATTATTACTAGCCCAGTTAACTATATTAGTATAGGCTTCATCACCACCAGCAAAGTTTTTAATCTCAGCGACGGTGGAATCACTGATATCTTTTGAGTCTGCGGTTTCTGTAAAACCCAATTCTACTGCCCTCCCTTGTAAGTATGCGTCAATTGTACGTCTGGATAAACCAGCTCCTTCTAATTTTTGGTAATCTGATTCCTCAATACTACCATTATTATCTCTAAAGTTCTGACTGATTGCCCATGGATCTATATCAGATTCCTGAAATAGATTACCTAATTTATCACCATAAGCTGCATTAACTGTTTCATAGTTAACTTCTCCACCTTCTAAATAAAGGTTTTCTTCAGTAATCTCTGGAGCTTCTGCCTTTTCTTCTGGTACTTCTTCGGTTTCAGAAGTGGTAGGCTCCCCAGCCTCTTCGCTATCTTGATTATCTTTCTCTCCAAGTTTTCTTTCGAGTTCTCCATACGCTTTTTCTAATTCTTCTGCGTTCTTATACTTACCAGCAAGAAGTTGTTCCTGCTGGCTTTGCATTTCTTCACCAACTTGTAGGGAATCCTGCTCATCTGGAGTAAGATTCTCTACAACGTCAGCTGTTTCTGTAGAAGGGTCTGTATTAACTGTTAATGTTTCTGCCATTATTCTTCAGGTGGTTGTTGTTCAAGTTGTCCTTGCATAGTTTCAGCTATTCTATTAGCTTGATCTTTAGCATCAGGATTCTTAGATGGGTCCATCATAGGAGTACCAGCTAACTGTCCTGCTTGTTCTAATAGAGCTTGCTGTTGCTGTTGCTGCTGTGCAGCTTGCATCTCTTGTTGTAATTGTTGCTCTGTCTTAATTAAGTTCAGAGTATCAATACCTTGTGATGCTGCTAGTCTTTTAATAGCTTCAGATGGGTTGATGTATTTCATTAACGCTTCTGCTCCTAGTGTTTGAGCAACAGTTGTGACAAACATAGTTAATGCTTCTCTATCCTGTCCTCTACCTAGAGCATTCACACCCGCTACAATCTTAGGTCGTACTATATCTTTAGGTAACTTGGGTAGTGTGTTGTTCCTATTCAAGACCAACAAAGTTCTATTGAGATATGGTACTAGGAACTCAACTGTAAGTAAGGAGAATAGTCCACCTAACTGTTCGTTTAATTCCTGTTGGGTCATCCGCACTTCTTCTGCGGTTGTTCTTTCACTATGTCTAATGTTTAAGACAAGGAAAGCATCTAGTATTCTAGATTCTAATTGTTGTGAAACTTGAGATGCTGTAGCAAAATCAGCAGTCTTACCTACTTGTACTACTCCTACATCTTCTGGTCTACCTTGTATGATAGCACCATTACCAGCTTTGGATAAAGTTTGTGGCTTAGTAGTTGCACTAGGGGACACAAGGAATATAACCTTAGAGGCTACACTTGATCCCTCAACTAGAGATTGAGCTAATCCATTAAGAGAACGTAAGTCTCCTATGAATTCTTCTACTCTACCTCTACCATAATCTTCTCCATCTACTGTATTGAATCGAAGAACTAACCACGGGCTAGCGTTCTTAGGTGCAGAACCTTGGCTACCATCGATGACTTGATCATCTACTTCTTGATACCAAATCCACCTACCGCTACTAGTATCCCGTTTGACACATGTGTATACTTCTGCGTCGTCTTCATCGGAGCCTTGGTTTTGATTAGGATCATTAGGATATTCTGCTGGCTTAGGCTCCAGTCCCAGTATCTTTCTACTAATAAGTTCCTTTGTTACTATTTCTAAAACGTTACCGTTACCATCTCTGTTAACTACATACCTTTGTAATGGATAATGTTTTAATCCATCCTTACCCATAAAGATAAGTGCATTACCTGATACAACTAAGTGTTTAAGAGCTTGATGTACAACTACTCTATCATTAGAAGCAGCTATATAATCTCCTACCATTCTCTCTATCTTAGAGAAAGCTAGGTCTAATTCAGTACGAACTTCAGGCTCTATGTCTTCACCTAATTTATCATCTCTTACTTGTAGTTTAAAGAAGCTAGTCTGTGGTGGTAACAATGCTAACATTAACTTAGCTGCTAATGTTACTACTGCTTTAGCTCCAACTGATTGCCAAGGTTGTTTGAGGTTTCTAGTACCTCCCCTAACATTATCATCACGTTGTACTAGGTATGGTAAAGTAAGTTCAGAACATTCAACAGCTACATCAAGGAATTGTGATCTTCCACTAGTCAACTGTTTATATCTTTCACTTGCTTTAGACATTTACTCCTCCTGTATTTGCTGAAGCAGTCTGTGTTCCACCTGTATTTAATTTAATTCTGAGAGCATCTGTACCTACAGCTTTACCTTCTGTTGGAGAGTCTCTCTTTTGATTACCGTATTGGACACCAGTCACCTTCTTTTCATCAACTACTTTCTTAGCACTAGGTAGCTGAGATTCCTGAGCTAAGTCAGGGTTTCTTGCTGCCATTAGTGGTGGTTGACTCATTGCAGTAGGTGGTGGCGGGGCTCCAAAACACATATTAATTCTCCTCTAGTATTCGTTTAACATATTCTACCACGCTGGCTTGACCAGCACGGTACATGATGGATGGTAGTTCCTCTTTAGGATGGATGGGACTTGAAGGGAACTTTAGCTCCAAGTCCTCAACTAATTTCTCTAGTTTCTCCGAATGGAAACTAAGCGTACTGGGGTAGGTTTGTGTTGTCATGTTCAAAAAATGCTGGCATTCTAGCTGCCTTGGTGTCAGAAAACTCTGGTGCTTTACCCTCATACATTAAGCGGTCTGAGGCATCTAGCCAGAATTTTTTGTCCAAATATTTGTCGTAGGTATTTGTACCTAGAGGTTGTAGAATCCAGTTAATGGTGGCTTTCCTAAGTTTATCCAAAGAAGGAGAAGCAGATAGACCCAACTCAGCACATACAAGAGTATTCGCTCCGACATGGATCTGCTCGTCCCTTGAGATGTCGGCAGATACAGTGCGCATAGCAGCGCACCCATTAAACCTAAAGAAAGGGAGTAGAACGAAGAAGATGGCCCGTTCTGCGACCAAAGCTTTGGTAATTGTATGGTCAGGATGTGATACCCAAGCATCTCTTAACTTTTTCGCCTCCAATTCTTCTTTTGCATCTTCTCTAATACCATAAGCATCTACGATATAGCCCAAGGCAAGATCATGTTTAATCTCATCTTGTACGTTTGATTCAAGGAGCTGCCTAGCAAGTGATGGAACTTCTTTTTCAAGTCCTTCACGAATAAATTCTCCAACTGGCAGCTCCATATGACGTACTGCGAGAGCACGTTTGATGGTTTCTTCCGCACCTTCTTTTATAACTCCTCGTTTTGGTTGGACTGGTGTCCAAGTTCTTTTTCTTTCTAATAGTTTTTGATAGGGATGTTTTCTCATTCTTGGCAATCGCAGGTTAACGGCTCGGCATTTCCGAGTATGTCCTGCAAGTAATCATCGACTTCAGATTTATCTAATGCTGCATACGCATCGCTCTTATCCTGTACGTCGCCCATAACTTGAAGGCTGTAGTAGAGGGAGGTCTGGGGTGAAATTAACCACTCTTCTACGAAATTAATATCGTATTCTATTACATCACTCCAAGAGTTAAATGAATAGCCGTGAAGAAGTCCCGTGTTGTTGAGCATTACCATTAGTTCGTCTGCTACACGCTTATATGCGTCCCAGCCGACTTCTGAGGCGATCTCAACGTCGCCATATTCATAGTGTTGTACTCCAAAGGTTCCGCTGTCACGATCGACAGAGCGCGCTATTGGAGGTGCAATTTCAGGGGTAGCAGTGTACCCATCTTTATCTTTACTCCTGTATGAACAGGAGGCGGTAGGAGCTATACAAAAAGCTCTTTCCATGAAATTATTTCTAGCTATATATGCTGCTCCTTCTATTGCTTCTCTTAATTTTAAAGCAATACTATATGCATTTGATCCGCCATGATATGGTGCTTTACCATTTACTGCTGCTAATGCATCTCCGAACTCTTTATAAGTTACATCATTTCTGTGGAGGAAGTTGGCCATGCCAAGCATTCCGAGCCCGACTTGCCTATCTTTATCCGGGGATAAGTACTCTCCAGTCCCTCCAACACCTGTTCTGCCATGGAGATCGCACAGCTCGGACATACCTTGAGCGAAAGCTTTGTGTAAGTCGCATGGATCACAGGCTGACAAATTAACATGCTGGAGCAAGCAAGTTCCTCGTGAGGGCAGGTAAACCTCAAGACACACGTTCCCGTAGATCCGTTGTCCTCCTTTATTGTGTCTGATTTTGTTGAGCCAGATGTCACCTGATTTGATGCCATAAATTAGTGCCTCTTTTGTATTAATAGGTAGATTATTCCAAGAACCTACGTCAAGATCAACACATCTCTTGACCCATGGTAACTCGGATCGTGGTGCAGTTATAAAGTCTACGATATCAGGGTGAACCGCATCCAAATGTATAACTACAGCACCATTCTTATAGACCCCACCACGACGTAGTGTTTCGTTTAGTGAGGAGTATATCTTAGCAAAGGATACTGGACCACTAGCGGTCAGTCCCTTACCATTCTCGTGTCCTTTTGGACGTAACTTGGATAGGTGTATAGCACAACCTGCTCCATTTCTTAATGCATGTGATGCAAATCTCCAGCTAGCTTCTATGCCTTCTGGACCTTCCATGGAGTCTTCCACGACAAATACCGTGCAGCTCACTGGGAGTCTTGATTCAGGATTATCCAACCATGATTGGACCCGCCCTGTGCGAGATATTAGTTCAGCGGTCATTAGAATAAGTCTTCTAGTGTAGGTGGTTTGTAATTTGGTCCTTTAAGAACCTTTCCGTCTTCTCGATATATTGGTTTACCGTCCTCATCGAGTTTGGACAAATTTGATTGATGTACACGGTCTAAGGCTTCATCAAGAAACCAGCCCATATTTTCAGCGTATTGATAGCATACATATACTAAATCAGCTAGTTCTTTTAAGGCATGTTCTTGGTGATTCTTACCGTGCATGAATAGAAACCCTTCAGCTTCTAGAAATTCCTTAAACTCTTCGATTATTAACTCTTTCTGATAAGATCTAGTACTTTTATCAGATGCATTTTTTAAACCGTATTTAGATCGGAATTCCTTCGCCTGAGTGGATAAAAACGATTTCTTCATGTGGCCAGTGTTCAATTAAATTGGTGAGTGAATTACCTAAGACAAAGTTCTGTCTTTGGAGTGCTAAGAATAATGTTATTACGTCTTTCTTATTCTCATGATATATTTCTTCTAATCTATCTTCAAGTAATCTCATCTTCAGATCCTGCTCCACTGTTAATTTCGTAACTGGAGGAGGGGGTCCAAAGCTTCGGTTGTTGTGTTTGAAAGTCATAGTCATCTGCTGTTAGTATACGGGCTAGTCTAGCATTAGTAAGAGCATCCTCTTCAGTCAGCCCTTTATCTTCAAAGGCTTTAACAACTGTTTTCCATGAGTACCCTTCTTTGTTAAAGAGAGTTTCAGCTCTTTTAACTCCTATTCCGGGGACTCCTGAGTAACCATCGGTCTGGTCGCCAGCTAAACTTTGTATCAGATGCCATTTAGCACCCGCCTCCTTGGTGATTGTGAAGTTTTCATCTAGGTTATAAAGCTTACCGGGGATTTGTTTCATATCCTTATCAGGGGATACAATAACATTACCAGTATGTTGTGTAGCATAAATACCTAATGCATCATCTGCCTCTAAGTTAGGAGTCATTATAACTTCATAGTTATCGTATAACGCTTTTATGACACGCTTGTATCCACAAGGTTTCTTACGATTACGATGACCTTTATATTCCGGCATAATTTTTTTCCGGAAATTTTTAGTGTCTGAGAAGAATAGTATCAGATCAGAGAATGACCCAAATTTGTCTCTAATCTTGGTAAGTTCTCCAACTGTGGCGCGTAGTGCGTCACTAAAGTTAGAAGTGACAAGGATAACATCGTCACCAAAGTCAAGTTCAGTCTCTGCTGCAGCGCAGGACTTATATACGATGTAGTCTGCATCAATTAATAATTTCATAGGTGGTTAATGTGTGTCTGCCCAATTCTTACCACTGACTGATTCAGCAGCAATTGGACATCGTAGTGAATAAAACTCTCCTGCTTGTACAGCAGTTAGTTCTAATAGGAATTTTAGATCTTCTAGATCTTCTTTGTCTGCTTCAAATTGTAATTCATCATGTATGAATGCAACTTGTCTAGCAGTTTTAGGTAAATGTTCATGAGCTAAGACCATCCATCTCTTCGCCAAAATCGCTGACGACCCCTGTAAGAGGTAGTTAAGGGACTTATGTTTAGAGTCAACGAGGATTCGTCTTCGGTCAATCCCCAAGACATAACCCTTCTCACTAGCTTTGTGTACCCCTTCCAAGAGTTCTTTAAGACCCGGAATGGCTGCAATATATGCTGCTCTAATCTCTTTACCTTTCTTTCTCGCCTCGTCCTCGGGTAGCTGTTTGTCATAACTATGTCCTATTTTGGTATCTCCTGCCCCATACAAAAATGCATAGGAAATTGTTTTTATTTGAGGTCTAGTGACTCCGATGCGCTCGGCATTTGTGGCGTGGATATCTCCGGTTGTGAGAATTCTGGCGTAACGTCCTTTATCAAATCTGGCGAGATAGTGGGCAAGCATCCTGAGCTCAACACCGCTAAGATCGGAACCAACCAATACTTTATTTGGAGATGCTGTAAATAATTGTCTGAATTTTTCATTACTAGGTACTTGGGCTAAATTTGGTTTACGATGAGCACATCTAAATGTAGATGTAGCTACTGAACAGTGGTGATGTATTCTACTAGACGTCGTAACAAGCTTCTGCCATGCGTTCACGCCTTCTGATATCATCCCTAACTGCTTCGTCAGATCCAGTAGTTTCAGAAAAGCTAGAGCTATATCCGTTCCAATATCTTTCAATACGGTCTCGTCTATAACTGCCTTCCCTGAGTTCGTTAGTGATGAAGGCGTCCAGCCATAATGTGTCTGTAAGATCCATGATATATGATCCCTTGATGTGGGATTGAGTTCTTTTAACTTCGTGAATGGAGCATTTGCAATGTATCCTTTTGTTCGATTAGCTCGCTTAGGAGTAAATCTTGCTCCTTCGACGAAAGGATGCCTGTCTCGTAATGTTTTACAAGTATCTTCATACTCTCTGCGGAGAGAAGATTCAAGCTCCCGTGCAGCTCTTTCATCAAAGTACCATCCATGTTGTTCCTGTTCAGTTAGTATAATTTGTACCTGATGCTCTAGTTGGAGCCAAGCAGGTAAGGGTGGAAGTGTTCGCATAACTTCTCTGTAACTTTTACGTCTTGTATACAATAATCTTGCATCTCTTGCGACCACTCTTTCCAATCTGTGTCTTCACTAAAGGTTCCTTTGTGTAGACCTAGACGGTAGCCATAGGCTTTAAGAGAATGAGATCCATATAATTTAGTAGGCATATCTTTCCATTCTTGCTTCTTATCTATATCATATAAGTTCGGATGATATAGCCTAGATAACAACAAAGTGTCAACAATAACAGGAGGATAAGTAAAGAAAGGATAGAGCCTTTTAATGAGAGGTAAATCAAACCCAATAATATTATGGCCGACGACAATCTCAGCAACCTCAAGTGTGGTGATCGCTGTTGTGATCGAACGACTACCCATCGGTAAGTACTTAGCGTCCTTAGAAATTCTTTCATCATTGTATGTTTCAGTAGTATCCGTATCACAGTAATGGAGTGCCATACAGTGAATACGAGATGCGTTATTTAGTAACCCGTTGCTTTCTAGGTCGAACACTATCGTCCCGACTCCAGTGGTAGGTTTTGTCAACGAATTTTGCTCTTTCAATTGCTTCCTTAGTAGGTGGGTTAGGCTTAATTAATCTATTTTCTACATGCTTGTACCATGGATGTTCAAAAATCCGTGGAGGGGTTGAAAACTGGTGGTTCCGTAGTTTCATCTTCGGTAAATCTGCAAGTGTTTAAGTCGTAATCAATCTTTCCGCACGTTCCTGTCTCGCCAAATAGACGATTCTTAAGGACTCTAACAGTTGTAAGACCTCTGCCTCCCTCACTTTGTTGATCTCTTTCGAGTCCAATGAGATTATCGCTGATTTGAGCAATGGAATGAGATCCTCTGAGTTGAGAGAGCGACACACGTCCTCCCTCTTCGTGCGCATTATTGTCATTGTTTGATCTTCGTAAGTGTGATACTAAAAATAAAGATATACCTGTTCGTTCTACTAATGAACGTAGTTTAGTCATAGTTTGATCTATCATCCTACGTTCCTCTCCATCAAGACCACTTAATAATATACTGAGGTGATCTAGGAATATAATACGACACTCCAGTCCACTGGCAAGGTACTCGATCCTGTTGTAAATAAGGCTCGGGTCATAAGACCCAAAGCCATCAAACAGAAAGACATTCCAAGTAGCAAGAGTTCTGCTAAAGGCGGAGGTGAGTTCTTGTTCATCTGGTTCTCCTAATTGTAAGTTTTTACCAACTGCTGTGGACATCAATCCAAGAGCTGTTCGTCTATTACTTGCTTCAAGTTCCAGTATCCCAACCGATTCTCCTTTGCGCAGTAGGTCAGCTGCAATTTGCCGCACGAATGAGGTCTTTCCTGCACCAGTGCCAGCAGTAATTGTTGTAAGTTCACCATACCTAATCCCGTGTAATTTCTTGTTGAGTCCTTCAAAGGGGTATTCATGATCAAATGGGGGTTGAGGTGTTGTAACTAATTCTAATAAATTTTTTCCTTCTACTATTCCATCGGGTCTATAGGGTTTAGCATCCCAAATAGCCTTTCTAATCGCCTCTGTGTCATTGGCTTGTAATGCCTCTGATGGGTCTTTATATGCCTCCATACGTGCGATTTTAACTTTTCCCGGAGGCAAGACGCCTGCTGCATCTTCTGCTGCTTTAATTCCCGGTTCATCGCTATCAAAAAATAATACTATTTCTTCATATCCTTGTAACAATGGTATTTGTTTTTGGATATCTTTTCTAGCACTAGCTGCTCCGTGTGGTAGTGAAACCATAGGCCATGTAGGCATAGCTTCATAACAACTAGCAGCGTCTAATTCACCCTCAGTAACAACAATCCTTCTACCAGAAGTAGGGAATAAATGCTGACCAAATAGGGTATCAGTGGAAACTCCTTCATATGTAAATTCTTTTCGTTTATTTTTTACTTTGGTTCCAACAAGTACTCCATCGCTTGTGTAATATGGAAAGCGTAGAGTAGCTCCGTCTCTGAAAATCCTGAAGAATTTGCAAGTTTTTTCAGACAGTCCTCTTCTTTTGAGGGCTTCGGGTTCTCCTCTGAGTGTAACATTAGTCATCGTCCTTGGTGATTGTGAAAGATTTATACCCTCTGCGGGTGTGTAAGTTTGGCATGAAAAGCAGTAATAATGGCCGTCAGTATACAAAGAATTTGCATCTGACGATCCACAATTATTGCAAGGCTCATGTCTTACAAATTCTGCGTCCATTATATTAACCACTCTAGTGGTATTTCGTGATACGCTGTCCATGGTATGTTATGTTTATCACACCATTTGGCATAAGTTGTTTTAGATTTCTTTGAGATAGTATTGTAAGGTGATTGAAACACCATCCTTAAATCAATAAGTGGGTTATCACGTTTGACGGCAAGCACTTTACGTCTATCTGCTGCGTCCCAGTATCCCTTTGTTTCCAAATAGACATGATTTGGGAGTAGGAAATCAGGAGTATAATTATGCTGGATAACGTAAGGAACCTGAGTCGATTCGTATTCATAAGATACTCCTAGTTCTTTTAGTAAAGTTGCTACTTTCTCTTCTAGTTTAGATCGGAACTTAGGTTCCTTTTTATTTTTTAATTTATCATAGGCTTTCTGTGCCCATGCTGTGTAATCAGAAGTCTTCTTCATCTGTAGTGGCTACTGGTGGTGCATCAGTAGATAGATAACCCTCTGTTTTACCAAATAGGTCAGCTACTTGTTCAGTCGATAAATCATCCTCTTTTACACCAGCCTCAGTATTAAGCTTAACAACTTGTACCCCAACCAGCTTAAGAGAACTACCATAGGTAACTCCATCTCTGAGGATATAAGGTTTCTGATAGTAACCAAGTTTAACTGTAGATCCTCCATATAACGGTGTCTTTGTATCTGTTAACGGTGAACCTTCTGTATCTACTACAGGAGGTTTCTTATCTTCTCCCCAAGAGAATTTAATTTTATATTTCCCTTCTGCTACTTCTTCCCAAGGTGTGGGCTTAAGTGTAGCTCTTTTAGGATTCTTGAGCTTGGATTCAGCCCACTTAAGGACATCTTTCCTCTCAGTTTCTAGCTCGTCGATGACTGATTCATCAACTACAGCCGATAGTGAATAACCAAATTTACCCGGTTCGAGTATAGCTTGGAAACCCTCTAGTTTAATTTCAGTAGTAACGTGTACGTTTTTTGGCATTAGTGTTAAATAGTTTGGTAAAGTGATCCATATTTTAGAAACACTTCTTTAAATTTTTGTAGGTTAGTACCTAAGTATACTATAGCAGATTGAAAGGGTGCTGCACTTTTAGCATTACCAAATCTCATCCTACTATTAACAGCAATCCAAGGATAATCACAAACTGATCTCCACCATTTAGTAGATACATCCAGTTTGATTAACAATATCATTTCCTTAGAATTACCTGATTCATACTGTGATACAGCATAGGGAACCCACTCTTTACTATTACTATAAGGATGATTCATGAATACACTCTCAGCTATCCAAGGGTGTGATAATCCATCTATGTCCTTAGTATAATAATTGTTAGCAGGTACATTAGGGTTGTCGATATCATTACAACAGGGATCTAAATCAATAACATTAAAAAAATTAATGACATCTTTAACAAAACTAGCAGGCGTATTCCAGCAATCTGTTTTGTTTCCTGTTGTTGAAGTCAGTACTTTTAGAGATAAGCTCATCGAAAGTTTTAAAATCTAATACATTAATGTGTGATAGGTAGCTATGAGCTTTAAGAAAAGCTGGATCATTTTCAACAAAAGATGTTAAATGTTCTCCTTCATATACTAGAATAGGTATTTTAGCAAGCTTATTAGCTAACCAATCAAGCTCAAATAAAGCCTGAGTTAATTTCTTAACTACTGATCCTCCAACTTGTTGGTATTTTGACTCTATTACATATGATTTAGTAAGAGCATCAGGTGTATACCAAGTGTTACCATTCATTATCCTTCTATGTTTTTCATAAGAAATACCATATGTTGATAATAATTCACAGCAACGCTCCTCAAATTCAGCACCAGTTGCATTAGGTGTAGTCATAGTTAGCAGAAAAAATAAGTTGAATCAATAACCGATTCAGGTTTTAAGTCACCTATAATCGGTGGTTTAGTTTCTGCCCCTATTTGAGCAGAGAAATCAGTAAGGTAATCACGTTCAGCAAATAAATGCATGTACGTTTCCCTTATTATAGTCGATAATTCATCCATGTCAACCGCTCGTGTGAGAACGCTGTCATGAATTAATGCTACAGGTTTATCAAACCTATTAATACTTAGGTGCAGTAGTGATGCATCTAGAGAATGTATAAGATTAGGTGCAGTTGCAGCCTTGTGTCTTGCTAAATCTACCTCATTACTATCACTAGCAACAGAGATATCACAACGACCAAGTAATTGTAACTTTAACCTAGTTATCTTCTTCTTCATGATACGTTGACTCACTACAAATCCTGATGGTGTTACCCAATTAAGTGTTGTAGCTCCACGTTTAATAGCCTTAGATACTTCATCTTCAATCCATTTCATTACAGACATTGGCCCCGGAACTATATCATGCATAGCTTTCCTGACTGCTGCAACCGTGATTGTGAGATCATCCTTATCTACTTCTATACCTTTCTCTTTTAGTGCATCTTTAATGTATGACCTATTGGAGTAAGGTTTAGCATTATAAGGTATAGTCATAACTGTGCGTTTGACACACTTTCTATCCCATGCTTCATGTAAAGTGGTAGGTATATGAGGCTTAGCACATTCTGCTACCACCTTATATGCGTCTTGTGGTCTATCAGAAGGCAACACATTGACGAGCTGTGCTGTCTTGCGGTCCCTAGCTAAGCCAGCTAGGATCTGTAAACCACTACATGTAGCGTCTGTGGCAACACATAGTCTTGTTGTGTTTCTGGTGCGTTTAGATACAACCGCATTGTATTCCTCACAACTAGCAAGGAATTGCCACGGCTCTTCCGCAGCCTCCCAGTCACCAATATTCCTTATAGGATCTTCGGCTACTCTGGTAATCAACGGAATATTATCTTGAACCCAATCCAATCGTTCAGACATAGTGGACTTATCTAAACCGTATGTCGTTGCTACTTGGAAGGCGAGCCATCGTTTACCTGCATCTGTAATGTAAGCTTCGTCAGCGAAGATAATACATGATTTTCCAAAGTCCGTATCTTGGACTGTAAGAAATGCAGGGATTGCGTAAGCACGTCCCCTATAATCAAAAGACCAAGGTATATAAAACCTTTCACGATTCTTAAAACGTTGAACTGCCTCCATTGTCATTCTTGTGCGGCAGGATCTCTTGAACTCTGCTGCTCTTTTATTCATTATCTCTGCTGCCTTCCTTCTATATGCTTTACGAGAATCCTTGTTCTCTGCAATATCTATAGGTTTAGGCGGTAGATCATATTGAATAATAGGGAGAAACTTTCCTACGCTTATACCTTTATGTTGAAGTGTATCAGCTACCCCAACAATAAAGGGATTTAAGCGATATGCAACTCTCTGAATCTTGTTCAGAAATGCTATCGGAACTTCCCCCTGTATAAGTGCGTCCTCGCCTCTACGAACTAAGTCATGTCCATGCATTACCTCATTTAGAAGGTAGCCACCTGAACTATCATTACTCCAATCCTTTGGAGGTACTAACATAGGCCAAGCTAAAGGTGCAAATATCTCTGCATTAGCCATTACATCATCCTTGATATCCATAAACTCAGGAGTAGGAACGATGTAGACAACTGTCTTACGACCTTCTCTAATCGTTTGTTTATGAAACCAACCTGATGATTCCATTATACAATCCAGTAACCATCCACCTAACTTAATACGTGTTGGGTTACTCCATGGCGTCCACTGTTTGACATTATAACGATTCATCAACGTCCTTATGATTACTAACTTCTGCTGTGTACCACATGCTTTATGCCAGTAATTCTCTTTTAATTTGTTTAATAATCCGGGAGCATTTTCTTCGTAATGTCTCATTTGACACTCATCTTCTATTGCACGACCTATACCTGCACTTACATTAATTGCTATATTACTACCTTGTTTATAAGAAAAGATCTTATCAAACGCAAGTTTACATGCAATAACCGCTGCTGATTGTGAATCAATTAGTTGTAAATAGACATGGATATCCTTAAATGAATGTCCATAATGTCCTTCATGTATCTTCTTGTTAGTCTTGTCTATTCTCTTAATAAGTAAAGGCAATAAAGACTCAATACCGCATATGCCATAAATGGTAGCGCTTGCATAACTTTGATCCTCTAATTTAATTGTTTGGTCTTGCAACCTTTTAAGTCCTTGACTAATTGCTTCACGTTCAAGGGTTACTTGCTCCTCTATCTGTTCTGGTGTTGTTAGCATAGTCAGATAACTCGTCGTTGATTTGGTCTATTAGTAATGCTCGTAATTCTTTATAGTTCGGGTGATCTTCTTTACCTTTAAACCTTTCGCGTAACAAATCTAATGCTTGTTTCTCATAGGTATAAATGTCTTCAATAGTCCGATCCATCATAGTCGTCGTCAAAGATTCGTTTGATATCTCCTTCTGTTCTATTAGGGTGGTCATAGATAGAGTCCTCTTTTATTTTAGTAGTTGGGAACATGTGAGCGATATCATCATGAGTACATATAAGAAACTCGCTCTTTGATTCCTTCATAATACGTTTGCAACGCTTATTAGCACCACTAATAGTATTATATATGTACTCTTTAACTTCCCCAGTCTTTAAGTCTTGTTCTCTAACAATAGCAGCTACACTAGATGGTATTTCCCATCCCATCATCTTCCAGTCCATAAACTCCTCGAAGTCTATAGACTCAAAGAATTCATGAGGAGCTGCTCTATATGCCTCAAAGTTGTTAGGAAAGTCCTTCTTTTTCTTAGTCATAAATAGGCTCCACGTCCTTAAGATAGTCATCATGAAGACAAGCTTCATCATAAGCGTCATACGCTGCTTGGTATACATCATACCCTGAATTGAGTACGAATGTTCTACCACTTTGTAAGGTAACTAGATACTTCATGCCGGTGATTGTGATTTTAATTTAAGTTTAAGTCTTTTTAATTTCTTCCTTGCTTGCCTCATTGCTTGAGGCTTTTTTCGTCCTTTGTCTTTTCGCTGGACGTCCCCGTTTTTGAACGGGAGTATTCTTTGTGATGAAGGCACTGTATAACTCCTTATGTAATTCATCATATTGTGGAGATAACTCTGACTCCTTATCTTGATAGTTAATAAGCCATGCTTTAACAGCATTTAGTATTAACCATTCTCTAGTTTTATTCATTTTTAAATAGTTGTTTAAATGAACATGATCTAATGGTGTTCCAATCATTTACGATAACCCTCCAATACATCAAGTACATCTTGCCACTTAGCTACCTCATGTAGTTCACTTGTGATAGCTCCCATAACATCAGGATGTTCACCGATGCCAACAGGATTAGCAAGGTATACATTAACATTAGCTTTGTGATAGGTCATTTCTCCGTGTGCGTGA
>VTLG01008137.1_pt1 | contig 16665 bp, 22 predicted proteins | sample 4694571 | NCBI WGS metagenome assembly VTLG01 (sample SAMN12604809, study PRJNA352737) | marine metagenome | biome: ENVO:00000447; feature: ENVO:00000209|ENVO:00000569|ENVO:01000036; material: ENVO:00002151; isolation source: viral sequences binned using virsorter ...
TCTTACGTGGTGACCAGAACTTCTCACTTGCAGTTCAATCACTCAAAGGTGCTGAGAACAGATACTTCGCTCAGTTATATTCACAGGCAAGTACAGGTACTAACCAGTTAATATTCCAGACAAACCAAAATGCTTTGGTCGGTCATACAGTTAATGAGACAAATACTGGAATTGATGCAAACACAAACATTACAGGTGTTGTCACTGCTGGTGGATTAACTACAGTCTCTATTAATAATCCAGTTACTCAGAACATAGTTGCTGGAACTATTATGGAGTTCGAGCGTGGTGAGTCTCCAATGACCTTCGAGTCAACTTACACGCAAGGTAACTTCATTGATGACGTTATCATATCTAATGGTGGTTCTGGATATACCAATGGTCAATACTTTGGTGTTGAATTAACAGGTGGTACAGGAACTGACCTCAAGGTTAACATAGTTGTATCTGGTAACGCAGTAACAGACATCACAGTTGTTGATGCTGGTAGTGGATATAACGCTGACTTCTCTATTACGGTTGCTCCATCAGAAATTGGAACTGGATCTAACCTAGTCTTAGAAGCAAAAGTAAGTACTGTTATTAGACAGTATGCTAACGTTGCTATGGACGTTAAGCGTGTACAAGACACAACAATTTCTTCTGACCTCTACGGAACCATTGGTGTTTCTAGATTCAAGAAGGCACAGTTTAACATTGGTGTAGCAGGTAATGGTTCTGTAGAACTGAAGACTGGACCTGATAGCGGACTTGACGCTGACCTTTTAGATGGTGCTCAAGGTTCCTTCTATCTAAACTCTGGTAATCAGAATGCTGGTACATTACCTACTGATAGATTATCTGGTACATATAATATTAGTATTTCTGGTCAGTCTCAGAACACTATCAGACTACTAACTGGTACTAACAACCCTACATCAAACCCTGCTCCAAACAACTTCGTTGAAGGTGCTATCTCTAACACTATATTCAATAGTGCTAACAGTCTTACTGATGGTGGTACTAGAAACCTAGTTCTTACTTTAAGAAATGGTGGTTCTGGTTTTGATGCTACATTTGGTGGTGTAAGACAACTTGCATTTACAGACAACGACAACATGTGGTTGCGTGGTTCTGGAACAGGTGTTACAACTTGGGGATCATGGGGTAAGGTCTGGACATCACTTAACGATGGTGTAGATTCAGGACTTGATGCTGACAGGTTTGATAATAAGCAAGGTACTTGGTATCAGAATGCTCTGAACATGAACTTTGGTACTTTATCTGATAATAGATTACCAAGATTCTTAAGTCCAACAGTATTCAACAATTCAACTACAGTTAAGTCATTCTTAGGAGATCCTAAGTATGAGATATATGTTTCTGGATTAATATTAAATACATCTCCTTGGATTCCAGGTAACCCAGTTAACCTATACAATGCTAACGCACAGGCAGTTGGTAGTTTCACGATTGATAATATCTCAATCAATGATGATGTTGGTGACAACTTCAATGACTATACAATTCTTATTGGTAGATTAACTTCTGGTAACTTTATTGGTGCTGAGACAATTGGTACTGCAAGTCAGAGAGTTACATTCCATGACTTTACTATCCAAGATGCTAACACTTATGAGATAGCAAAACTTTATCACAATGGTGGACAAGCTTTATTAAACTTAGGTAGATCAGATGGTCAGGCAACTTCTCCATCTATCTACTTCAAGTCTTCTGCTAGTGCAGCATCTAACTATAACGTTGCTCTTATAGCACAAGGTGGTAACGCAACTGATGGATCTGGTACATTAGATATTCAGGTCGTTAATGCTGATGGTTTATCAATCAATGGTAACACAGCATGGAACGCAGGTAACATCACATTCCAGTCAGCAAACATTGCAAGTACTGCTGTTAAGAGAGATGCTTCTGGTAATTTCTCTGCTGGTACTATTACAGCATCTATTATTGGTGCATCTTCACTCAACGTATTGAAGACTGGCGATACCATGACTGGTTCGCTAAACATTACTGGTGCTGGTTCTAACTTATCAGTTTCTAATAACCTTTCTGTTACTGGTACAACAACATTAACTGATGATGTTAATGTAGATTCTGGTACATTCTTCGTTGATGTTTCACAGAATAATGTTGGTATTGGTACTGCATCACCAGCATCTAATGTTAAGTTGGATGTACGTGGTTCAATAAGAATTGGTACATTCTCACAGAGTCAGACAAACGCTGGTGAAGCATGGATTGGTCGTGCAGCAGATAGACAAGATGGTACATTAACTGTACAACTTGGTGGTGATTCTGCATCTGGTACTAAGTTTGAAATCGTAGACCGTGCTTGGTCTAAGGTTATGTTCTCCTTTAGTGGAGAAGCTCCTTCTTCTGCTTTCACAGTTAATTCTAGTGGTAATGTTGGAATAGGTAGAGCAGCAACTTCTGGTTACAAACTAGACGTTAATGGTTCTGGTATGGTTCAGGGTAGTTGGAGTATTGACTCTGCTAACGATAACTCTGGTGCTCCTATCTACTTCAAAGGTGCTTCTTCTGCAAGAAACTTCAGAATTGGTAACCAGATTGGATGGAACGATGTATTTGAAATCACTCCATCTACTGCTAATGGTAATGTTACATGGCAGAATACTCCTGCTCTTGCTGTTCAAGGTAGTAACAGAAGAGTTGCCATCAACACAAATATATTCTCTGGAACAGATACAACTGTATCACCAAATGTTAACAGAGATTATCAGTTAAATATTCAGGGTGATGTTAACTTAAATGGTCAACTCTTCCAGAATAATGCTGAGTTCGTTACTTCAAGATGGACTAAATCTCCTAATGATAACGACATCTACAGACAATCTCTTGTTGGTATTAACTTCTCAACAGATAGAGATCCAGTAGAGGCACTAGAAGTTGAAGGTAACATCCATGTTACTGGTCAACTAGAAGCAAATGGAGATAAGCAATGGTTGGATGACTACGGTGTTATCAAATCTAATAGAGATTCAATCAGTGCTAATGCAACGGTTCCAAATAACACCAATGCATTCTCATTCGGACCTATCGAAATTACAAGTGGCGTTACTGTCACTGTAGATAACGGTGGTAACTGGACTATATTATAAATAGATTTGATAAATAAAAGTACGCGGAAACAAGTCATAGGGTAATTATGTCACAATTAACTGTTGGAACTGTCGTCACTGGGGCCGCTAGTTTAAGCGGAACAGGACTTCGGTTGCCGTCATACACAAATTCCAATAGACCTGGTTCTCCTAATACAGGACAACTGATCTGGAACTCTGATGAAGGCAAAGCCCAAATTTGGGGTGGTAGCGACTGGGATGACGTTGGTGGTGGTATTCCTGCTCCAACTGATATCACAAGAGGATCTTACCTCGTATCAGATGGTAGTAACGGTGTATTCTGGGCATACCCAGGACAAACAGTTGCATCTGCTCCTTTGACAGGATTCAGATACAGAAGTTTGATAACACATGGTTACCTGATTGCTGGTTATAAAGGATCTAATCCTTGGAGAACCGTTAATAAGACTTGGCACGCTAATGACATTACGTTCTATTGTGGAGAACAACTTGACCGCGCATTAACATATGCTGACTGTACTTGGAGTGATTACTTCGGTTATGGTCATGGATGTGTTAACTCATTCACTGGAAACTCTAACCATACATGTTCGATCAACCTCCATACTGGAATGAGACGAATGTTTGGTACTACAGGAAGCAATCCTGGTGGTGGTACTTATTCACCTTCTAACTATGGTTGGGAAGGAGATGATCCACGAGGTGTCATGGGATATGGTACTGTTGGTGGTTGGAACATGCCTGTTTCTAGGGATAGAAACTCATGTGCTACTGCACAAGTACAACAGCATGGATATAACTTAGGTGGAGGTAACTCTGCTGTAGGTAAGTTACACTTCCCAACTGAGATCATGTATCAGGCAGGTAACTCACCTTCTGGTTCTGATCACACTGCATCATGTGGTGATGAGGATAGAACATGGGCATCATTCAGAGGAAGTAGATACTACTGTAATCATTCTAACGATAGTTGGGGTGGTTGGTCTTCTAACGCTGCACCTGACGGAGTTTGTAAACCGCTACCTTCTAAGTGGGGTCACTTCTACTGTGGTACTGGTAACAACGTTACTTCTCCTTGGACTAAGTATAATGGTTCAAGTGGAAATGGTATTAAGAATGGAACCAAGGTTCGTTCTTATGGTGAAGAGAACATGATGATGGGTCAGGATAAAGGATATATGATGGGACAATACGACGGTCAGCAGAACAACCACACTACAAAGTGGGATTATTCAACTGACGTTGAAACAAATATGGGACCAGCAACAAGACCTAAAGGTCATTATGGTCAATCATCTGGTGGTTGTGCTTCAGCTGCCACCGCGTTAACCGCATTACAGGCACAATAATGAGATACATAATCGTAAACGAAAAAGAGATCGACCAAGCTCAGTTTGTCAATGTGGCAGAAACATTGGACGAAAGGATGCATTACCATGCGATCTTTCAGTTAATGCATTTTTCATGTATAGAAGTAACTGAAGAAGTGTTCCAAGTAATCTCTAAAGAGTGGGAACACAAGTTTAAAGAGATTACTAAAAAACAAGCTATTAACGGATCTAATTTCTTCGGTGAGACTAGACCTTTTGGTAAGGTAATGGCAACAGTCAATGAACAGGGTGTTGCTCAAGCATGGACTCCTGCTGGTGGTATTCTTAAAGTTCCTGTAGAAATGACAGATGACATTAAGAAAGAAGTTATTGATTTCATGTATTTCTTTGCGAAAGAAATTATCGAAGATGAGTTTAACGTAAGAATTAAGAATCTAAGAGATACATCTGATTTAGAAGTTGCTTCTTGGGAAATACAAAAGCACGAAGCAAGAGAATGGTTAGCATTCAAAGGTGCAGATGGACATAAGACACCTTTCCTTGATTATCTTTCTACAGAAAGAGCTATAGAAAAGAACACATTAGCAACTAAAATTTTAGTAAAAGCAGAAGCATATCAAGATCAACTATCTACAATGCTTGTGTCTTATCAAAAACTCTTGAAAAAATTTGAAGAATGTGATACAATATGGGACATAAATATATTATATGAAGATCACATCGGTATTATGTTGCCACAATCACAGGCAATTGAAATGGGTCGCACCAAATCTGATACTGACTGGGATCGTAAACCAGAGTATGAGGTAGAAGCATATGTCTTTAAATTCTAGTCTGACAACTAGTGATCCAAACAAAACGCGATTAGATTATAACGCAGAGTTATCGGATATTATTGCTGACGTAAACAATATCGTTAGTAGTGAAACAGGTGAAATTAACCTAGCAAAATCATTTGTTAATGAATTTGATTTTGATGATAATGACTTTGATATTCTAGTAGGTTCTATGCGCTTTAATAGCGGTATGACTAGATTTCAATGTGAGCATTTTGTGGCAGACTCACAAATTACTCCTTGGAGAAAAGTCCGTCAAGCATTGATGGAACTAGAAACTAGATATCATGCTTATATGGAAAATAGGCATAGTCTTAGAAAGGCAGAATTGCTTAGAAAAAAATTCCTTCGTTCTATTGAGAATGTAGAAGCAGAAGGTGGAGATGATATTGATGCTGGATTTATCCAGATTGATTTAGAGAAAAATGATTATGACATTGGTATCTGGAGAAGAAAACTCCGTCAGTCAGAATTGGAGTTGAAGTATTTCTTAGATATTGCTAAAAAATATATTGATGATGATCATCCACTAGAATACTTCTTAGAAGAACATGAGGATGAGGAGAAGACTTATTGGATCGCGAGGATGGGCAAGCAAGCTGCTATGGATATTATTTCCTATGGTAGAATTGGTGCTGGTAATATGACTTCTATTTTAGATATGCCTGAATCTGATCAGGTTGCATGTCTAGAAGTAGCAGTTCAATTCTCTGGAATGATTGGTGGTGGTGTTGATAAAATACAAAAAAACTTTGGTCCTGCTATTCAAGAGCAGTTAAAAGGTGAAGGTATTGTAATGCCAAAGTTCTTAAGCCATAAATATTCAGGACAGCTACACTTGAAAGAGGGAAAAGAAGATGCCGAATAGTCCTGGAGCAACATGGTCAGCAAATGCTGAGAGATGGGAAGAGCTGTTACCTGTTATACACATGTTAGTATATGATCGGTACACACTCGAAAATAAAGATAAGGATCTTAACAGACCTGTATTGAGACAACTTGCTATTGACAACAAAGCAATGTTAGCAGATAATGCTAATGAACATATATTCGTGGAAAAAGTGATTAAAGATTATGGCGAAACATTTCTCAATACCACTGAATACAAAACTTCCTGAAGAATTTGTAACACAATCACTTATTCCATACCTGAAAGAATATAAGGATTATATTTACGACATATATTTTACATGTCGTATGCCTCCTTTTCAACAGGATGCGATGGGTGATGTGATTGATGGTGATGAAAGAGAAACTACATATAACGCATTGTATGTTTCTGAACAAACTGGTATCCCTCTGTCAGCAACATTTAATAATATCCAGGTAACTCCTAATCAGAGAAATCTGGATATTTTAATTGAGAATTTTAAACCATTATATGATATGGGTGTTCGTATTGCTACGATACCTCATACAACATGGTTGTTAACTGGACAGTTGCAGAAAGAATTTCCAGAACTTTTTATTAAGAATACAATTCTTAGAGAAGTTACAAGAGCAAATGAGATAGTTAATCTCGCAAAGGCAGGATTCCATTATGTGAATCTTGATAGAGATTTAATGCGTGATCGTGATCAGTTAGATCGCATCATGAAAGCAAAAGCATATTGTGCTGATATAGGAAAACCAGTCAAGATATCACTCCTTGCTAATGAGTGGTGTTGGGGTGGATGTCCTATCATGCCAGAACACTACCATTACAATATGGTGAGGGATCAAAAAGACCCACAATATTTTAATGATTCTATCAGTAGAGTTTCTTGTTCTGGTTGGGATGAGAGAGATCCAGCAAATGCTTTAAAGCAAGCAACTATTCCACCTTGGAAAGAAGATTGGCAAGAGTTTATTGATCTTGGTATAGATGTATTCAAGATGCATGGTAGAGAAAATGCCATGCGTTTAATGGAGTCTATGGATATTATTAAAAGATGGGCTGCTGATGAAGAATTATTATATCCTCAATTTGATCAGTATATTGAAGATACTACATTAGAAGAGAAACCCATTGATATATGGAGAACCAAGATCAAGACTTGTAAGTTTGATTGTTGGGATTGTAATTACTGTGATTCTGTTGTTCACTCTAGAATGAAAAAAGGTGAAAGAACAATGGATCCTGATATTAAATTGGTGTTGGATTCTATTGAAAAGGCAGGAAGAAAAGAAAGTAATTTTGTAGAAGAAGGATATGATATACCAGGACTGTCATCTAATATTGTAAGACATTTCTTGAATAACTTATGTTCTAAAGAAGATGCAGTGTACTTGGAATTAGGTGTACATGCTGGTAGTACCTTTGTTGCTGCTACTATGAATAATGATCTTACAGCATTCTGTGTTGACGATTATTCAGAATCTAATATTGCACCTTTCCGTGAGAAGGATGCATGGGATGCAGGTAATAAAGTTATAGGACATGAAGGATATAAAGTAGATAATCCAAAGAATACTTTACTTAGATCATTAAAACCAAATCAAATATTTTTACCATTAACTATTCAGAAATTATCTGAGAGTCATTTTAATGGTAAGAAATGTAATGTCATATTCTATGATGCTGATCATGATGCACAACAACAATATGATAACTTAACATACCTCTATACAATTATGGACGATCAGTTTATAATAGTAATAGATGATGCTAATTTTATGGGTGTTGTAGAGTCAGCAAATATTTGGATTAAAGAGAATGATATCAAAGTCTTATTTGATAGAAAAATTCTTTCCTCTGTTCCAGAAGATCCTAATGGTTGGTGGAATGGTGTTCACATTATGGTTTGTAAAAAATGAATTGTTTCAGACATAGTTATCTAATTGTACATTTAGATGACGACTTTTTCCCACAGTTAGAAAAAGCAATTGAAAAGTATGATGATTATGAGAGATGTAAGACTGAGCAATGGGATGGAGAAAGATATAATAGTGAAGATCATCCAGATAGAGAATCAAAGTCTTGTTGGATAGATGATGATGCTGTATATCCAATGGTAGATGGATTAGTTAGATTTGCTAATTCAAAAGCAGAATGGAATTTTGATATTGATTTTATTGAACCACTTCAGAATACATTGTATGATAAAGGAGATTTCTACGATTGGCATATTGATGAATCAAATTGGTCTCCTGGTAAAAGACAAAATGGTAGGGTGAGAAAGATTAGTTTTACTGTCTTATTGAATGATGAATTTGAAGGAGGAGAGTTTGAGATTTTTACAAATGAAAAACATATAGTAGAATTAAAAAAGAAAGACATCATACTATTTCATGCTGATACACCACACAGAGTGAGAGAAGTCACTTCTGGTGTTAGGAAATCATTAGTAGGATGGACGCAAGGGCCAGCATACAAATGACTTTCATAAAAGAATATCAATTGAAAGACCTCAGTATCTGTGATAGTCTCATAGATCTATTTTGGAAAGCTGATAAGAATGAACTTACATATGCTGGTAGAGTTGGTGGAGGAAGTATTATACCTGATATAAAGAAGAGTAAAGACTTTATGTTAGGTGAAGGAGGTAGTCTTGGTAGACCCGATGATTTTAAATACGATAAGTATGCAGATGAATTGGATGGATTTATTGCTTCATATCTTAAGGATTTGAAAATAGAGAATCAAGAGTTTACAATGAAACATCTACCACAGATTCAATACTATAAACCTGGAGATGGTTTTTATACATGGCATGTAGATGCTTCTGGTTTAGATGGATGTGATAGAGCATTTGTGTTTATTACATATCTAAATGATGTTCCTAATGGTGGTACAGAATTCTATTATCAAGACTATACTGTTAGAGCATTAAAAGGTAATACAGTTTTATTTCCTGCTGGATTAACTCATAAGCACAGAGGACAAATATCTGAGGAACATGAGAAATATATTATTACAGGATGGTTATGGTGGGCAGCATGAATAGACCAATAGTAATACATAATGTTTTGCCAAGAAATGAAATAGATGCATTATATCCTTACTTTGATCGTAAGGCTCCTGCTATCAATTGTCTTGCAACATGGACGTATAACAATGCATCTTATGGAAAAGGTGATCCTATATCGTGGCAGCATCCATTAAGAACAGATCTAATTTTTGAGAAGTGTGCTACTACAGTTAAATTGAAGATGATGAAACATCTTAGAAGACCATTGAAATTATGTAAGATACATGTTAATGGTCAAACTGCTGGACAGAACACAGTATTCCATAGAGATTTTCAGGAAGATGATGTGTGGACATTTATCTATTTCAATCAACACTATTGGAATATAGAATGGGGTGGTGAGTTTGTTGCTCAGAGTCCTGATGGTGTCTATCATTACACACCATACATGCCAAATACAGGTGCATTCATTCCTTCTAATTGGGAACACAAAGGACATCCTCCCAATGATTTAATTGGGAATGATATAAGAACAACCATTGCATTTTCCTTTTGTGATCCTAAGATCCATGCTCAAATAATAAGTCAGACAACTAGAAAATGGTACTAGGTATTAAAGAATATCCATGTCAGATAGATCATGAAGAGTTAGATACTCTGATAGATTTTATTGATGGTATAAAGTATCAAGATAATCCTATTGTTGCTAAGACAGAAGATAATTTTTTAGATTTTGAACTTTCAGTATTTAAAAAATTAAAATGGTCATTCTATGATTCATGTTCTAGATATTGGGATATGGATGTATTTGATTACAAAGTAAATTCTTGGGTGTATGTTGATTGGCAAGGTAATCCAAAAGAACCTTACATGCACGCTCACAATAGTGAGAACCCATATACTTTATCTGGTATAATGTTCTTACGATTTACTAAATCATCTGGAACTACAATGTTTCCATTGCCAGGTGGAAGATCATATAATTTACCAAAGAAGATGTTGACTTGGTTTATATTTCCATCTAATCTTCCTCATATTCCTGGTAGAGGAATGGATGAAGAAAAACGTTACTCACTAAGCGCGGATTTGTATTATGGATAATCTACATACTCAATCAAATTTAACATTTATAGCAGAGAAGTTGCCAGAGAATATCTATAAAGATCTTTATGCTTATTGTGAGAAGAGAAGGGATGATCAAGTATGGAATTTTAATTGGAGACTTGCTGGAGCATTAAATCAACAATCTGGTTTAAATGAACATAAGTATGAATGTCCAGGATTAGAACAATATCTTTTAAATAATGCTGCAAAATTATGGAATGAGATATATCTAACATGTCCTTGGGAATTTAACAGTACCCCAGATCCAACTAGATTTATGAAACTTCATAATCTATGGGTAAACTATCAGAAGAAAGGTGAATATAATCCTATGCATAATCATGCTGGTATTGCTAGTTTTGCTATCTTCATTGATATACCTTATGGTCCTGATGAGAGGGATGCACATAGAAGTAATGGTGCATTCCAATTAGAAGCAGAAGTATTACCAGTAGATAATTCATGGAATGGTAGTATGCTTTTATTTCCTGCTACTACTAATCATGCTGTATATCCTTACTATACCAGTGATAAAGAAAGAATAACTGTTGCAGGAAATATCACATGGGCAGTGGAGGGACCAGATGAAGAGCATTATTGATAACTGTATTGATAAATCATATCAAAATACAGTAGAGGATACTCTTAGATTTAATACCGACTTTAGATGGGTCTATCATGATAACCTAGTAGAAGATGGTGATCATCAACTGATAGGATTCTCTCATATGTTTATTTTAGATGGAGAATCATGTAGTGATTTCAGTGGTATGTTATTACCACTTGTATATGAAGCATGTGATAATGCAAAATTAAATATATCAAAGGTGTTACGTGCAAGATGTTTTCTACAAACACCTGGAGTTAGAGAGCATGAGTATGATCAGATGCATGTTGACATACCAGATTTTCATAATGTATGTCTTTATTATGTGAATGACAGTGACGGAGATACGTACTTTAGTGAGAAGATGTATGGAGATCCCGTTGGTGAATATGGTATAAATACTACTGTCTCACCAAAGAAGGGACGTTGTGTATTCTTTGATGGTCTACGTTTTCACGCAAGCAGCAAGCCTACACAAAATTCCAGATTTGTGATAAACTATAACTTTATACCCTGATTAGATATGGATCCAGCACAATTGAAAAAGAACTTCACTGAACAGATCGAAAAGACTGAAGTTCAAATTAGAGAACTCGAAGAGAATCTTGCAAAGGCAAGAGAATATAAATTAAAGTTAACTGGTGGACTAGAGACACTAGGTCTTTTAGAAGGAGAAGGAGAAGGCGAAGCAGCAGCAGAAGCACCTCCAGTAACACCTGAAGTAGCACCTTCCTAAATAAAAAGGAAGGTACTATGGGTTAAGAATGGCAACACCTACCACTAAGGCAGAACTTATTACGTACTGCAAGAGGCAATTAGGTGAACCTGTGCTACAGGTAAACATTGATGATGAGCAAGTAAATAACGTAATTGATGACACGTTTCAGTTCTTTAACGAGAATTGTTACAATGGCATGGAGCGTACTTATTTACGGCATGAAATAACTGCGGATGATAAAACTCGTCTTGCAGCTACGGTAGACTCTACGAAAGTAGAAGGTGCTGTTACAACCACTTGGAAAGAAGCGACAAATTATATTCCAATACCAGCTCATGTAACTGGTATTAGTAAAGTCTTTGGAATGGTTGGTAACTCCATCCGTTCCAATCTTTTTGGTATAGAGTATCGAATGTTCTTGAATGACTTATATGCATTTGGATCACTTGATATTCTTAACTATTATATGACAAAGCAATATCTTGAAACATTAGATATGGTTTTAAATAATGGTTCCTTCCAACAGTTTAGATTTAATCAACGTCGTGATCGTTTATACTTAGATATTGATAAGGATTTCCTTCAACAGGACATGAACTTATTGATTGAGTGTCATAGGATGTTAGATCCAACTGATGCTACTGAGATGTATAATGATATGTTTGTTAAAAGATATGCTACTGCTATGATGAAAAAGCAGTGGGGTCAGAATCTGATTAAATATAATGATGTCAAATTACCAGGTGGTGTAACACTAAATGGTAGACAGATATTTGAAGATGGTCAGTCTGATCTTAGGATGATCGAAGGTGAAGTCCTCAGCAAATATGCAGAACCACCAATGGATATGATCGGATAAAATGCCTACTAGTCCCTACTTCCCAACTTATTATGCAGGAGATGCTGGAGAGCAGACACTGTATCAAGATCTTGCCGATGAACAGATTAAAATCTTCGGTACTGATATCTATTATCTACCAAGGACTATCCTTAAAGATAATACATTAGATGATATTGTTTTTAATAAGTATCAAGATGAGTTTCAAGTCGAAATGCTTCTACAGAATGTAGAGGGATTTGGAGATGGTGCAGAATTCGTCAGTCAATTTGGTGTAAGAATAACAGATGAGGTAGTATTCAGAGTCTCTAGTCGTAGGTGGGATGAAGCAGTTGCTGCTAATAATCCAACACTTACAACTGATGGTAGACCTAATGAAGGAGACCTTCTATACTTCCCATTAACAAAAGATTTGTATGAAATAAAATTCGTACAACAGGAGATACCATTCTATCAGTTTGGTAAACTTCAATTTTATACTATGACTGCTGAACTATATCAGTACGGCAGCGACGACATATCTACTGGTGTTGCTGAGATAGATCAACTAGAAACTATATTCTCCAGTGCTATTGCCCTTACAATGGGTGTAGGTGGTACAGGAGACTTTACAGTAGGTGAGAAGGTCACAGGTGCTACATCTGGATCTGAGGCAGAGGTTAAGTCTTGGGATAGTGCTACTAGAATCATTCAGGTTATAAATCGTACTGGTACGTTTGCAACTGGTGAATCTCTAACAGGAGATACAAGTAGTGCAGTTTGGGTTGTGTCTACATTTGATACTTTAGAGGATACAAATGCTGAGTACGATGACAACAGAGTAATCGAAGATGCTGCTGATAATATAATTGATTGGAGTGAAGGGAATCCCTTCGGTGAATTTGGTAACTTTACAGGGAGTATTTGATGTTAGGATCACACTTTTATAACGAGATAACTCGTAAGAATATTATTTCTTTTGGTACTCTCTTCAACAATATTACATTGAAGAAGAAAGATCCTTCTACAGGTGATATCATTGAGGAATCAAAAGTTCCTCTAGCATATGGACCCAGAGAAAAGTTCTTGGCTCGTCTGGAAGATAACCCAGACATTACAAGGAAGATGTCAATTACTCTTCCTCGTCTCTACTTTGAGATGAATAGTATTCAATATGATTCATCACGTAAGACTTCTCCTATACAAAAATATAAAACTATCATTGCAGATAATGGTAGTGAGGTAAAGACTCAATATGTTCCTGTACCTTATAACTTAGGTTTTGAACTTGGTGTCATTGCTAAGTCACAGGATGATGCATTACAAATTACTGAGCAAATATTGCCATACTTTCAACCATCGTTCTCTATTACGTTAAACATGATTCCTGATATGGATGAGAAACGTGATATAGCAATAGTATTAGATGGTATAAACTATGATGACTCTTGGGATGGAAGTTACTTAGAGAGAAGATATATAACTTATACATTACAATTCACCTGTAAGACATACTTCTACGGTCCTTACAGTACATCTGATGTTATCAAGAAAGCAATTGTTTACGAAACACTTGGTGATCTTGCAGTTAATAGAAGAGCAATAGAGAGAACATATACTCCTAAGGCTAAGACTGACATCAATCTAGATGGTAATATTGATGCAGCAGATGATGCATTACTAGATCCAGGTGATGACTTTGGATTTAATGAAGGAATTACGTACTTATAATCATGGCAGATAATACTCTAGAAGAAAATATGGAGAGCATTCTGGACATTGAAGTTTCAGATACTCCTGAAGGTGGTTGTACTACTAGAAAGGATCAACTGAAAGATGTCACAGAGGATCGTGAGAAGGATTATGAGTACACTCGTGGTCAATTATATACTTTGATTGATCAGGGTGGTGAAGCAGTTAGAGGTGCGTTAGAGGTTGCACAGGAGAGTGGACATCCTAGAGCATTTGAAGTTGCTACAAATGCCATGAAGCAAGTAGCAGACATGACAGATAAACTTGCTGACCTTCATAAAAAGATGAAGGATCTTGATGAAGAAAAGAAAGGTCCAAGCAAAGTTACTAACAATGCTATGTTTGTTGGTAGTACATCAGAGTTGCAAAAAATGTTAAAGCAAATGAATGGAGGTAAACGATAATGGCAAACATGGATTATCTACAGAGAAATTATAATAATTCTCTAGCGGATCCAGCATTGGGATTCACAACTGTTAATCGTTTCTCAGGTAACGAGGGATGGGCTACTAAACAGTACAAGAATTTTAATGCTGATTATGTTGCCAAAGATTATAGTAACAGTACTAGAACACCAGGTACATTCCAAGCAAGAAACTACGATAACAGCACAAGAACTCCTGCTGCATATCAGAGACACGACATAAACAATAGCGCAGTCTCAGCATAAGTGTTATAATTACTCATAGTTAGATATTGTGCTATGAGACTTAATGAGGATGATGTTGCTCGTTTGGTAACTGCTTGTAAGTTATCTCAGGAGAATACTGGTTCTGAATATATCTGGGATGAGTATCAACATTTAATAGAGAAATTACATAAACTATGTGATCAAGGTTATTGTTCTACTAATAAATAAAAAATTATGAAAGAAACAATTAAATTTACCATCGCACAAGATGGTACTGTAACCGAGGAAGTTCTTGGAGTATATGGTGATGCATGTGAAAAACTTACATCAGATATAGAAGAAAGTCTTGGGTCAGTTCACTTTAAAGAATCTAAAGCAGAATACTATCAACAGAAAAATGTCACACTTCAGCACAATCAAAACAAAATTAAAATGTAAAGAGTCACTGGTAAGTGCATTGAATACTTTAGGTCATGATACAGAAGAAAATGTTTTATTGGTTAATCCAGTAGGACATGAGCATAAACAATGGAATGTTTGTGTTGCTATCGCACCTGACATTGGATTTAAGTGGTGTGATAATTCAGAACATTATAAGTTAGTTACTGAAGAAGACACTTGGGATCTTGATGTACCTGTTAGTAGATTTATTGATAAGCTGACACAACAGTATGCTATAGAAAAAATAAAAAGGCAAACTAAAGAGGAAGGTTATGTCGTAGAGAGCGAAGCTAGGAATATCAATGGATCTGTGGAATTACTTGTCAGCAGATGGAGATATTAATAAGTATTTGTTACTACTAAAAAGATATAAATATATGCATAGTACGGGATTGAAAGATCATGCCCCTGACTCAAATGCAACATTATACCGTCGGATATCACGACACACAAAAGCACACATACGAGATATGTGAATATGCCATGAGTGCTTTTGAAGCAATAGAAAACTGTAAAGAGGATGTTTCCTATCTAAAGGAACATCCTCATTTTATTGACTATTGTATCGACATCAAAAAAGCGAATGCTTTTAAAGAGGTTGATAATATTTCAAAACTCATGGCAGCAGGGATCCCAATGGGACACTAAATATGAATAACAATATTAAACACGAAATTATGTGGTGGATGAGCAGACTTACAATAATGGTTACATCATTGTTCCTATCCTTTTCTCTAGCAGCATCTGCATATGCTGCTGACGCAGGTATTCAAATGGGTGCTAATGGCAACCTAATTTTTGAACCTAATGAAGTCACCGTTAGTGTCGGTGATACAGTTACATTTACTAATGGGGATTTACCTCCTCACAATATAGTATTCCTTTTGCATGATGAGTTAAGTCATCCTGACTTAGCATTTATGAGTGGAGAACAATTCCCTGTTACTTTCACAGAAGCAGGTGATTACGAATTTCAATGTGAACCTCATGCTGGTGCAGGTATGAAAGGAGTTATCCACGTTGAGTAACACATTCACCTTCAGTGATGAAGAGCTATTGTGTTTGCAAGTGTGTTTACAAAATGCACCATGTCCATATGACATAGGCAAGAAGAAATTAGTATCTGAAATTGAAGATAAGATAGGCAAACCACCTAAAGTGGAACATGAACCATTGTTGTTGCCCAAGTATGATCTAACAAAATATGGAATAACTGATTGATTATGAATTATAAAGACTCTGGTGTTGACATAGATGCTGGAAATGAATTTGTTAAAAACTTAAAAAAGAAAGCACCTAGCATTGGTGGTTTTGGTGGTATGTTTGAGGTTCCTCGTGGTTACGAGGAGCCTGTTTTAGTATCTGGTACTGATGGTGTAGGTACTAAAATTAATATGTGTAGAATTGGTAATGACTATACTACTATTGGTATAGATC
>VTLG01013386.1_pt1 | contig 16664 bp, 36 predicted proteins | sample 4694571 | NCBI WGS metagenome assembly VTLG01 (sample SAMN12604809, study PRJNA352737) | marine metagenome | biome: ENVO:00000447; feature: ENVO:00000209|ENVO:00000569|ENVO:01000036; material: ENVO:00002151; isolation source: viral sequences binned using virsorter ...
TTGTTTTTCCCCTTTTATCAGATTTACAAAAAATAAAATTAGAAAAACCTTATTATTATCTTAACGTAGATGGTGAACGTTTACACCTTGAAAATGTTAAATATCTTAAACAACAGAGTCTATTCCAGGAAGCATGCATGGAACAATTAGATTTTAAACCACCAACAGTTAAGCCTAAAGACTGGGACATGATTATAAACCCACTGATGAAGAATCACGAACCTGTAGAAGCGCCAGAAGGTGTAACAACAGCAGACCAATTAAGAAATCATCTAGAAGAGTTTTGTTTAAATAGACATATTGGTTCAGATGTTACAGATCTTAAAAAAGGTTCAGTATGGAACCATGGGGGTTATCATCATTTTGTATTTAGTCAATTTTATAGTAAATTTTTAATAAGACAGAGATGGGATATAAATTATTCTAGAACTGCTCAAATGTTAAAAGATCACTGTAATTGTGATGATGGAAAAAGAGTAGGAAAAGAAAGAATTTCTGTTTTTACAGTGAAACAATTTGATAAAAGAAAAGATGATTACATTCAAAAAGAACTGAAACCGAAAGATGTATTTTAATGATAAGAGATCAATTATTTTTATTTCCAGAATTAGATCCATTTAAAACAATAGTAAAAAATATAGATTACGTGGACCTTTCTACACTACAGGATATAGGCAACTCAAGAAAAAATTCACTTGAAAATTTACCTCGAGGAAAATATCTATTATTTCAAACAGGAGGCTTTAATAAATTTGTACCGGACTTAGGAAAAGTCTTTCCTTATATCCAAAATCAAGAAACAAAAAATATCCCATCCATTGGTATAAGAAACAGCTACTGTAATTCCGTCCTTCACGAGGAAGGAATTGGTTATTCGATAGATTATCATCGAGTAACGGCACTCGCATTTATTGTAAATAATAATTCCACTAAACAAATATGGGTGGATCATAAAAATGGAAATAGATTTGATTTTAGAGTATCCAATTTAAGATGGGTGACTCCTTCGCAAAACAGATTAGGAACAATAAAAGAGGCTGGCAAACATTTTATAGGAGCATCATCTATTGGTAAATTAGGTAAATATAATGGAAAATATAATGGATAAAATAAATAGTGATTTAGTTCTATTGGTAGTTTTAACTGCTGCATGGATATTTGTAACCATATTATGAAAACAATAGTATTAGGACCACCAGGTACAGGTAAAACGACTACACTATTAAAAAAAGTAGATAATTATTTAAAAGAAACTGATCCAGATAAAATTGGTTACTTTGCATTTACTCAAAAAGCGGCTAGTGAAGCGCGAGATAGGGCTATTAAAAAATTTAATCTTACCGAAGATGATCTTCCATATTTTAGAACTCTTCATTCTTTAGGATTTAGAAAACTAGGATATAAAAAAGAAAATGTAATGCAGCCGAGCCACTATAAAGATCTGGGAAAAAAACTAGGTTTTCCAGTGACCTATGCAGAACACCAGGAAGATCATGGAGGTTTTTTTACTTCTGATAGTGAATATTTAGAAATTATTAATAGAGCTAAAGTAAGAAATATTACAATTGAACAACAATATAATAAAAGAGAACACATTCAAGATTTAGAATTAGATAAACTTCATATTATTTCTAATGAATTAGAGAGATATAAGAAAGAATACAGTCTTAAAGAGTATAATGACATGATTTTAGAGTTTACTAAATCTGATTTGTCTCCAAAATTTGATGTTGTATTTATTGATGAAGCACAAGATTTATCATTAATGCAATGGGATATGGCTAGAACTATTTGGAATAAAACGAAAGATGCCTTTATTGCAGGTGATGATGACCAGGCTATTTTTAAATGGGCTGGTGCAGATGTAGATTCTTTTATAGCTTTACAAAATCAAATGATTAATCTTCCATTGATACAATCACATAGAATACCTATTAAAGTTCATCAACTAGTAATGGGAATTGTAAATAGAATTAAACATAGAATTAATAAAACATGGCAACCTAAAACTAATGAGGGAAGTTTACACCGACATTTTGATATTGATTCTGTAGATATGTCTTCTGGAGAATGGTTAGTATTAGCTAGAACTAAACACATGCTAAAAGAAATAGAAGATACTTTATATCGTAAAGGTTTATATTATGAAACTCGGCATAAACGTAGCTATGAAAAGGATATTCAAGAAGCGGCTACTGATTGGGAACATTTAAGACAGGGACAATTATTATCTTATAAACAAATAGAAAAAATTTATGGATATATGTCTCCTGACCATCGAGATAAAAAGTTAATGCAAGGTATGACTAAAGGATCCTTTTATGGCATTAATCAATTAACTAAAGATTTTGGATTAAAAACTAACAAAGTTTGGTTTGAAGCTTTTAATGAGGCTGGCACCAGACGAATAGAATATCTAAGAAAGATGCGAGCTAATGGAGAACAATTAAATAAAAAACCAAGAATAGAATTGTCCACTATTCATGCAGCTAAAGGAGGAGAATCAGAAAATGTAGTATTACTCACTGATCTTACTAAAACAACATTAGACACTTACGAAAAAAATCCTGATGATGAGAATCGATTATTTTATGTAGGTGCAACACGAACAAAAGAAAACTTACACATTATAGAACCAAAGCGTGCTGACAAAGCATTTATAATATGAGCAACGTTTATAAAAAACAAATTGGGGGTGACCATTATCAATCAATGACAATTCAACCCTCTGAGTTTATAAATAAAAATAATTTGCCTTTTGCGGAAGGAAACGCTATAAAATATTTGTGCAGACACAAGCAGAAAGGACAAAGACAAGATTTGGAAAAAGCAATTCATTATTGTCAAATGGCTATCGATAGAGACTATCCAAAAAAAGATTTCTTAGAAGAAGCGGAGAAAGAGAAAAAAGAATTAGAAGAATCTTATCAAGAATCAAAACGACAAACAGAAGAACGTAAATCAAAAGAATGGGTCAAAGGATATAACAAATGGAAAAATAAATGATACAAATGCCTCTTTTCAAACCACAAACAGAATGGTTACCCCCTGAAGAATTTCCAGATTTATCTAAATATAATGAAATTTCAATAGACCTAGAAACTAAAGACCCTAATTTAAATATAAGAAGAGGTTCGGGTTCTGTAGTAGGAGTAGGAGAAGTTGTAGGTATAGCAGTTGCTGTTAAAGATTGGTGCGGTTATTACCCAATTGCCCATGAAGGGGGCGGTAATATGGATAGAGCCATGGTTCTGAAATGGTTTCAATCTGTTTTAAACACAGATTCTATTAAAATATTTCACAACGCCATGTATGACGTGTGTTGGATACGAGCGCTCGGTTTAAGTATCAGCGGTAAAATAGTCGACACAATGATAGCGTCGGCTTTGGTTGATGAAAATCAAATGCGCTATGACTTAAACAACTGTTCTAAAAGATACACTGGAAAAGGAAAGAATGAAACAGAATTATATGAAGCTGCTAAGAGTTGGGGTGTTGACGCCAAAGCAGAAATGTATAAACTACCTGCCATTTATGTTGGCGCATACGCAGAAAAAGATGCTGAAATAACTTTAGAACTTTGGCAAGAATTAAAAAAAGAAATACTTCATCAAGATCTTAATTCAATTATGAATATGGAAACAGAATTGTTTCCGTGTCTAGTTGATATGAAATTTAAAGGCGTTCGCGTGGATGTGGAAGCAGCGCACAAATTGAAAACCACATTACTTGAACAAGAAAAACAATCATTACAAAAAATAAAAAAAGAAACAGGAGTAGATATCCAACTATGGGCAGCAAGATCGATTGCACAAGTTTTTGATAAGCTGAACTTAGACTACGATAGAACTGAGAAAACATCGGCACCTTCCTTTACTAAAAATTTTTTAGTGAATCACCCCCACCCACTAGTGAAACATATTGCCCGGGCTCGTGAGATAAATAAAGCCCATACCACGTTCATTGATACCATAATCAAACATTCTCACAAGGGAAGAATTCATGCAGAAATTAATCAGCTTAGAGGAGATAATGGAGGAACAGTAACCGGAAGATTTTCTTATTCTAACCCGAACCTCCAGCAGATTCCTTCTAGAAACAAAGATCTTGGACCACGGATCAGGTCATTATTTATACCCGAGGAGGGCCATACATGGGGTTGTTTTGATTATTCTCAGCAAGAACCTAGATTGGTAGTACATTACGCAGCTTTACAAAATCTGTATGGAGTAGACGAAGTATTAGAAGCCTATAAGAAAGGAGATGCTGACTTTCATGACATCGTAGCAGACATGGCAGAGATCCCTAGATCACAAGCTAAAACAATAAACCTTGGTCTATTCTATGGCATGGGAAAGAATAAATTAGAAGCGGAACTGGGAGTGAGTAAAGATAAAGCTGAAGAACTATTTAAAAAATATCACAACAAGGTTCCATTTGTAAAACGATTGATGGATAATGTAACGCAACGGGCAGAAAATTCTGGCAGAATAAGAACATTACTCGGAAGATTGTGTAGATTTCCATTATGGGAACCGAATCAATTCGGGATTCATAAAGCATTACCCCACGAACAAGCACTCGCGGAACACGGACCAGGGATCAAGCGTGCTTACACATACAAAGCATTAAATAAATTGATACAAGGATCAGCTGCTGACATGACAAAAAAAGCAATGATAGATTTACACAAAGTAGGTATTATACCCCACATACAAATTCATGATGAATTAGATATATCAATTAGTAGTGATGAACATATACTAATGATAAAAGAGATAATGGAAGATACAGTTTCTCTTGAAGTTCCTAATAAAGTAGACTATGAATCTGGGCCCAATTGGGGTACAATAAAAGAAAAATAGGAGAAAACTATGGACCATATAAACAAAATATTAACATGGGCTAAAGCTAATAAACAGAAATCTGTTATTATAGTTGTAGCCGTTATTGTAATAATCACCTTACTCAGCTAATTTATGCATGGCCTATCTCAATGCAAACATCCCTGTGCTCTATTCACAGATCAGGAGAGAGTATCTCTATGATCTTGAAGATCATCATGGAGAAGTTGAAGACTGTATTATATTTGGCCTGGCATCTATTACGGGACGTCCCATCTTATTTCATGCAGTTATGGAAAATGGTGCGGTCTTTTATCGCCTTCCTATCTCCGCGTTCATTCAAAGAGGATTTAGAGCAGATCAAGTTCCTAGATATAAACTTGATGAACTGGAGCTTTGGAATTGTTTTAGTTACTATCCTGCTGTCACTTCTTTTGATATCTTAGACGGACAATCAGGAAAATATATAGGAAAAGATAAAAAATGGCACCCAGGTGCCTATCTCTTTACTGTTGACTGGGCTCATCCAGAGAGTAATATAGTAGATACAGATCATTCTGAAATACCGCATGAACATAAGTGCGCCCACATCCTCGCCTTAGAGGATGGAAATTATGCAGCACAACCTAATAATAGAATTATATGGAGTATTCCTTCATTTACTGTTAAAGATGAAGTACCAGATTGGAAGGTTCAAACTTCTGAATGGAATGTAGAAGACACGAGTAAATGGAGAACAGAAGATACCGATAGGTACTTCTATAATATTGAGAAAAAAAATGAAGAAGTGTAAAAATTGTAATTGTGATTGTCATTGTGATGGGGATCTTCACGCAGATGTGTACGGAGTATGCACCTGTGAGGATTGTAAATGTCGTGAAGTAAAAGATGAACCCAAAGGTCTCGTCGTTGATGAGACAGGAGAATGTGAATCATGTCAATAATTAGGAGGAATATGAATAAACTATTTTTAATAATAGCGGTGTTTGCTTTAAGCGGGTGTTCACTTGGACAAAAATGTACTTATACACAAGAAGGAACTAAGATTTCATCTTATGTATGGTTTACTAAAGAAGTACCTACAGACTTAAGCAAAGATAATTGTAATTAACATGAATGATAAAATTATTACTGTACTCTTGGCTGTTCTCATCGCCCTCTCCGGGTGGAGTCTCACAACAACAGTCGGTCTTAAGTCAGATGTTGCAGTTCTTAAAGAAAAGGTATCGGGGGTTGAAAATGAAATTCAGGACTTTAAAGCTTTTTCAAAGAAGAAGAAACGCAAGAAAAAGAAAACAGACAACTGACAAAGCGGTTCAGGCTTTGATAATTGGCCTAGCATTGGTTCTTTTACTTTTGGTTGGATGTGAAAATATAAAACATAAAATTGGAATTTCTACAAAACCATTTCAAAGCGGAGAAGATCTAGAAGATAATACTAAAATAAATTACACCATCGTTTTTGGCAAGGTGAGGCCTCAGGAGGACGACTAACCATGATTTTAACCTATAGACTACTAATTATTGCAGCAATTGCATATTTATATTATATTCATTATACAGGATGTAATTAAAATGGAACTAGGTAAAGCAAGAAGCTCTGAAGAAATCATTAAAGATATTAAGTCTACATTAGAAACTAAAGTAAAAGATAATGTAGCGACGCATGGAGGAGAAATTAATTTCCTTTCCTATGAAAAAGGTATTGTAAGATTACAAATGGCTGGGGCCTGTTCAGGCTGCGCTATGAGTAAGAAGACTCTTCAAGAAGGAGTTGAAAGATTACTTAAACATTATGTTCCTGAAGTAATAGGTCTCTTAAGTGAAGATGATGAAGAAGCAAAACACAAAGGTTATACACCTTATTTTCCCAAGGAAGTAAATGTCTAAAGAACCCTTAACAATTTCAGAATCGGCAGCCGTTCAAATGCCTATGAAGACCGTAGCTAGTCTCATCGCGATGGTTGCGATCGGGACCTGGGCTTTTTTTGGCATTCAAGAAAAATTAAATCAACACACAACACAACTCAAAATAATGGAGAAGGATCTCGTAGAAAACACAGAGTTCAGAATAAAATGGCCTCGTGGATTACTCGGATCCTTACCCCGCTGATTCTGAGCAATTCATGTTGATCGAGGAATTATATAAACAAACTGATAAACAGCAGGAAAGAATTGATGGTATGTTGCACAACGCTGTTAATATAGAAGCTTTAGAAAAGGCTGTAAATAAGTTACAATCAGACGTAGAAAAATTAAAGGATAAACAAAGATCCTTTGGTAATGGAGGTCAGTAATGGAAGAAGTAATTATATGCGTCGCACTTTGTCTCTTTATGAATGGAGAGTTGGTCGAGCATACATATCAAAAATCGATGAGCGACTGCCTCAAGGCCAAGCGCGTCGCGATGCGCACGATCGAACCCGAGCGCATTCAATTTAAATGCGGTGCAAATATTAAGGCACGAGTAGAATACATAGAGGAAAAAGGGCAAACTACAGCGCGTACACGTATTATAGAAGTTCTAGATCACGGATACGAAAGTGATAGTTATGAAGCGGAATCGCGTTATTAAAAAAAGAAATCCAATTGCTCAAATTTTAAAGTTCTTTACACCTAAAGTCATAAGAGATAAAACTAAGTATGGGAGAAAAGAGAAACATGTTCGGACACGGTCCTTTTGGGACAGCTCTTGATATAGCAGCACAAGTTACAGGTGGAGTATGCCCCACATGCACTCACGAAACTATGCTCGTGTCTTTAAGCCCCGAAATATATAGATGCATGAATTGTGGTGCTGATTGCAGACAATATGTTAATGGTAGTATAAGGTATTTACCAGCTATAACACGCCTTCCAGAAGAAAATAACGATGTCAAAAGTCCCAAAGTACGGAGTTAGTACCTACCACCAACAAACTAAAAAAAAGAGACCGGGGCGCCATAAAAAGAATTGCAATAAACACGAGAAAAGAATGGGGAGATATTTACCCAAAACAGGCACTTGACTTTAATCATGTAATATCCTATATATACAGAATGAAAGAAGTACATTTAAAAGTATCTAATATATCTCAAAAGCAATGGGTTAATTTGCTACTAGAATTAAATCTTGTTAGCTCCGCGTGGCGAAGATTTGGTCCTGAAATAGATATCAAAGCTAAAAATTTTGATCGAATCATTAAATGGGGAAGAAAAATACATGGTGAAGACACTCGTGATATTAATTCTGCTTTTCAACGGCAGCGTCGTAAAAGATAGAATAGAGTTCACTTCTCCAATTGATGTAATGGATTGCCTGGCGCTAGGAGATGCGTACAGAGAAATTTTTGCCACTCATAGTTGGGGGGATCAACAAGGTGCACCTGATTTTATTCTAGATGCTATGCGACAGGGATGGTATTTAAATGATGGACGAGGAACTATTCAAGGTGTAATATGCAAATAGTAGAACAACCAGATATATTTTTAAGAGAACCAACAAGTGAAGTTAAATTCCCGTTAAGTCCAGAGGACCAAGTCATCATAGATCAAATGATAGATACGATGTATCGCAACAATGGCATAGGTCTAGCTGCCAATCAAGTGGGTTATGCAAGGCGTATGTTTGTAATGGATACTACCGCTAGCCAAGCTGGCGCCATGGTTTTTATTAATCCTGTTATTGAAAAGTTAGCTAAAGAAAAATTAACTGAAGAAGAAGGCTGTCTGTCGTGTCCTAAAAAACTAGTAAAGATTAGAAGACCTATCTACGTGGGTCTTAAATATTTTTGTAAACATGGAGAAGAACAATATAAAACTTTTTATTACCTATCGAGTCGAGTGATTCAACATGAAATAGACCATTTAGATGGAAAATTAATTATAGATTATAAAACCTACTCTAAAAGGGAATTAGAATAGGTTAATTGTGATGAGAAGATGTTCCCTACCGTATTTCTGCCACCTTGTCAAATAGAACTGGCTTCTTGACATCTATACTTCATGGCAATTTTATCTTTATTAACTACTCCATATCCTAAGTTGGACATAATCTTTAAAGACTCTCTGTGTGCAGCCCTGGAGCATTCATACCAACTATTATACATAATGGGAGATTGAATAGGAGGTAGACATGTTTGACTCCCTAAAAAAGAGCACACCCATATCATTAAAGTAAATTTTATCATTGACAATCTTTTAAAAAAATCCTATATAATAGTTCAAATGAAAGGAACACAACATGACTGATATAACTAAATATCGTAACGTTTCGCTAACGCACCAAACATACAAGACATTAATTAATTTGTCCAAAGTTTTATTGCCGGACGCAAAATTATCTATAAGTAAGACTATTGAGCAAATAGCAAACGAGAAAGCTAAAAAGTTAAATGGCAAGATTAAAAAAATACAGAGTTCATAAAGCAATTTGTGACGTGTGTAAGGGCAATGGATATGTTAAGGTTGTCCATATAGATGAAAAGAATCACATCCACCAATGCTGGGAGTGTGATTCAGAAGGAGAGTTTTATGTATACGAAGATAATGTTAATCATGGCAATCGTAATACTTACAAGTTCTTGCACTGAGTTGGCAATCCTAAGTTCAGGTACAACAATCGCGGTGAGTCACAACGCTTATGCCAAAGTTTATAGCGGTCTAGATTTTCTAACCATTATAAATACGGAAAAAGATATTAAGATGCATGCTTACGACGCATTAACAAAAGGAAAAAATGATTAATACAGATTACCCCTGGGTCAAGGCCGAAAGTAATATGACAAAAGAAGAATGGGAAAAACACCGAGATTGGGTGTTCGGTTTTTGTGGAACAATCCTGGGAGAATCTATTGAAAATGGAAAGTACTATAGAGTGAAAGCTACTAAGTATGATTACCCATAATGGAAATAAATGAAGCAGCCTATATAGCCGGCCTCTTTGATGGGGAGGGATGTGTAACATGCAAACAAAAGAAAACTAAACGAGCTGATCGTAAAGGAAAAGTTTATAATCAATGGTACATCCGTTGTGAAATAAGTATGACCGACAAAAACATTATTGAATGGCTTCATGAGACTTTAGGTTTTGGCTGGAGCGGAGAGAAAAGATATAATAATAAACCAAAGTACAAAAAGCAGTGGCGCTGGTGCTGCGGCTACCGGGACGCATTAATATTTGCTAAACTTATGTGGCCTTATGCACAGGTTAAGCTTCATAAGTTAGAAAAAATTATAGATCACTACGAACCCAGAGCTCAAGAGCTCGGAGATAATGTGGTGGATCTGGAAACAGAAAGACAGATTAGACAGCCATGAAACATTGGACAATTACTTTCATTAAAAAACATACAGCAAAAGGATCGCATAGGTGGGCATTTTGGTTGGAAGGTATTATAATAGGGTTATTGATAGGGTTAAGTTTATAATGAATAAAATTTTTATAATTATATTTAGTTCGTTGGCACTTATAACATTGTTATCTTTGTATATGCTAGTGGTCGTTCTGTGATGGATGAAAAAGATCTAAAAGAATACCACGATCTCGATAAATTAAAAGCCTACCATCCGCTTTCTTCAGGCCTCATGGTTGCCGACTCAGGGATCTCGGGCCAGGGATTATTTACCACACGAAGATTAGTGATGGGAACTGAACTGGGAATATCTCATTATCGTATTGATGGTCAAATGATTAGGACTCCTTTAGGAGGATTTATTAATCATGCTGATGAACCCAATTGCGTACGTAACCAAATTAGAATTAGACCAGGTTTTGATAAATGGAATTTAATAGTCATAGAAGATATTGAAGAAGGATGTGAGTTAACATTAAAATATAAAATGTATGACCCAAAAAAATGAAAAACCTAAATGGGATGGTCGGTCTCGAGTCTCTAATGAGAAGTTTCGTAAACGATTTAGTGAGATTACGTGGAAGAATATGGATGAAATACATAAAGGATTAATGAGAGACAAGGACAAGAATTTAAAAGATGAAAAAGAGTAATAAATACATATATATCTCCGGAAAACAGATCACAGACGTGGATACGGGCACACGGTTTTATGACTTCCAGGGTATGCGACTACCGAGCGTTACAACAATACTTGCAAAGACAAAGAATCAGTCGTATTTAACGGCCTGGAAAAATAAAGTCGGACATGAAAAAGCAGAATCAATTAAGAATATATCATCAAAGCGGGGGACTGCCATGCACAAATTCTTGGAATCTCATATTCAAGGAGTTGGCTACGATGATCTTACGCCACTCGGATGCGAGGCGAAGCCCATGGCCGAAAAAATTATTGAAATCGGTCTTACACCTATTTCAGAAATCTTTGGTTCAGAAGTTATGCTACACTATCCTGGGTTGTACGCTGGGAGTACTGATCTCGTTTGTATGCATAATGGTATGGAAACTATTGTAGACTTTAAACAGTCAAATCGCCCAAAGAAGGAAGAGTGGGTGGATGATTACTACGCGCAGATCGCAGCATACGCCATGGCTCATGATGCATATTATGGCTCTACTATTAGACAAGGAGTCATAATGGTATGTACTCCTGACCTATATTATCAGGAATTTAAGATTACGGACCACGAATTACGGTCATGGAAACATAAGTTCTTGAAAAGACTGGACCACTATAATGAGCTTATATTTGATGAGAAGGAGAGAGCCAAGGTTGATCCCGAGAAATTGTTAAAGGAGTTTGAACAAGATGGACATTGATAACTACTGTGTTTGTAAGCAACGGCCTATGGATTCTGATGCAGAAGCATTGATAAAAGAACTGAAAGAATATCGCGACGGGATGGTAGCAAGGAACCTTCCATTTCAATGGATTAGTGACATCATTACTAAATGGGAAATGAAACAAGTAAAAACAGTATCAGAAGAACTACAGGACGAATTAGAACCTATTCCTAGCCCTATGTCAGATGAGTAATGATAAAGATAAGATATAATAACTGGGGCGGGGTCCGTGAAGAATCGAAGGTGATCGAGGCGATTCACGACCAATGGTGCAGGGACCACGGATATCCAATTAAGGCAAGAGTGGTGAAAAGAGGGCCAAAACCGGGCCAAAATATGTCCAAAAAAAGGCAATGACAGTCCTTGTATATGTATGGTAAAAAAAATAAAAAAAAAAATAAAAAAGTGCTCTAGATATTTTGTCAAAGTGTCGTTTTGACCTAGAAGTGTTGGTATACAACAATAATGATTGCCATTTCATGCCAAAATAAAGTGTCATGTGACAGATTATATTGTCACTTTGGGTTCAATCTCAGATTGCCCGCGCGCGAAGCGTTTCGTTTTTATAAAAAAACCAATTTTTTTACCATACATATACAAATTTAAGAGATGACAGAGGAAAGATTTTGGGATAAATTCAATGAGAAACACAACTCGAGATATTATTATGCCACGAAGAAAATCGAAAAAGAGATCGAAGAGAAGAACCAAAAACAAAAAGACAATTCCTTTAAATCTAAAGTCTTTAGGGAATGATATATCTAAGTACCCTTTTGTAGAGGTAGAATGGGCGGATATTGAAGGAGACTCTGGTTGGTCAAATACAAGGTCTTTAAATAAATCTAAACTACCTATTTGTGTCTCTAAAGGTTATTTGTTAAGCCAGAAGCATGGTGTTACAAGAATTTTTTGTGATTTTATAAAAACAAAAGATAAAGAGACATTTGAAGATGTTGGTAATACAACTATAATTCCAACCTCTGTAATTCAATCTATTAGAAAGATAAGTTAATGGGTCCTATTACGTATTATTCACTGTTGGCAATTTTTTTGCTTTCTTGTTTTTTTGTTTTGACTTTGGTACCTCTATAATTTCTTGTGGTAGTGCTTCAACAACCTTCGCATTCAATAATGGTTCGTAATCGGTTAGAATTTGTTTCATTTTGGCTTGTAGTTGTTCCTCTGTTAGCTCTTCTAATTTCCCATGTTTTATTATTTTTCTGTCTATGTATAGTCCTGCTGCTTTGCCACGATTGGTTTCGGCGTTTACTGCAGAAGAAAAAGAACCCTTCTTCAAGGCTAGATTTTTAATTCTATCTAGTTCTGCTATATGTTTTTCATAACTGACTTCAAACTTCTTAAGTCTTTCTTCCTTTAGTTCACCTACAAATTTTGCTACAAGTGGTGACAGTCTCGGGTTCATAAGCTCTGATCCCTCCTGTCTTGCTCTGTTATGACTGTAGCCAGCTAGCTTTGCTGCTTCCATCTGTGAGACTGGTCCTTCAGGACCACCAAAAACTATAAATTCGGCAAATCTTTTTTGCATTTCAGTCAATCTTTTGTGAACTCCCATGGTTGACAATTTAAGGTAACTATCCTATAAAGTCAATATGAAAGATGACAATGATCAATCTGAAAGAGCTGATGATGCTACCTATGAAGATGAACAAGCTACATCTAAACGTACTGTCACCATACCTCTTAAAGAATATGATGAAATAAAACGTGAAGAGAATTTTATTAAAAGTCAAACTCTAATTGATATTATAGATAATATTGAAAGATTGGTTAGAGCATTGAGAAAACATATTATAAGAAAATGAACGAAGATTTAATACTGTTGATTGAGCAATATAAAAAAGAAATTTGGGAATGGAAACAAAAAGAATCTCAGTGGGTAATGGATAAGAATCAGCTAGAGGGCCATAAGCGTATTGTAGAAGACCTTACAACTAAGATTGTTGAGCTAGGGAAAAGTAATCTATCTTTGAAGAAGAGAGCTCAAGAAGCTGAAGGAGAAACTACTATAGTTAAAGGGATAGGTATAAATTCTCCTGAGATGAAAGCTCTGCAAGCTAGGGTTAATGAGTTGGAAGGCACATTAGGAAGTGCTCAAGACATAAATGATAATCATCAAAGATATAATGGAAAACTACAAACAAGATTGACAGAAGTTGAAGAAGATAATAAGAAGCTGGCAATACAAATTCAAGATCTAACTAAGAGTAAAAAACCATTCTAATGAGAGTACAAGACATGCAACAGTTCCTTACTTCCTTTACGGAAGGATCAGATGCAGTAAAGAATGCTGTTATCTTTGCTGAAGTCAATGGTACATTATATGATATCAGAAGAATGGAAGTGCATGAGAATACTGTACCTATCATTGGATTCAAAGGTCATACAGCTCATCGTTTAGTATTAAAAACTGAAAAACCTTCTCCAATTATCTTACCAGACAAGCTCCAAAAAGATTACTAATGCACGAGGTCGTTACCTCGATAAAGACATGGGTCCAGAGGCAAAATTATACCAAAAACTTCGTAAAAATTCCAAAGGAATTATATGGACAAGGCTGGAAAACATTAGCTTACTTGGTACTCCTGACTTGTTGGGCTACAATAATAATGGGCACTTTTTTACAGTTGAATTAAAAGTTACCCGAGGGAATAAACTTAAATTTTCACCCCATCAAATTGCCTTCCATAAGACACATCCAAAGAACACATTTATCTTAGCCGAGAGCCTCGGTCCGAGGTCCTCGAAACTTGTTCACATGTTCCGTGGTTCACGGATCGTGGAGCTTGCAGCTTCCGGCTTGAAGCTTGACGCTTGCTGCTCGGGGCTTGAGGCTTGCCGCTTGATGCTTCAGAAGCTTGGTGCTTGACGCTTGGGGCTTGGAGCTTGTAGCTTCTATAATCTACTGGTAATTCTCCGTTAGGGCCACGTGGTGCCCGGCTTGGGGCTTGTAGCTTCCGGCGCTCGGCCCGGAGGGCCGCGTAATATTTTGGTGATTTAAATTCCATTAATGTTTTCCGTATATAACACGCTTAGTGTTACGATCCCAGCACTTCCTGCAATCTCGGCACTTGTTGCCCTGAGATGCCGCCGGGCATGTCACCTGATTGTGATCAGTCGACACGCCGGAGGTATACGGCCACCAGGTAGGAGCCACCCGTTGGTTGTTCATATGATCGGATAAAACTATTTTTAAATTCTTTGGAACCACATCCGGGTCCATCAGCTTCAAGAACCGTGATTCACGGGTCGGCAGCCAGTGAGATGTGTCCGGCGTGCGCTTGCACACTTCGAATATATTTTTTAAATGCTGGACGCTCTGGACATCTCCCGAGTCATGCCACCTGAAGACTGGCTGGCCGGTCACTAGCGTGACCATTGCGTCCACCCATCGCGGGTCGTGGAGCTTGGCCAGTCGACGCTGCATTGCGTCTTTTACATTTGGAAATCTATATCTGCCTTTAAGTGCATAGCACCCGCTGCAGGTCGAGCCCTTAACCTTCACCAGCTTAGCGCCTGTAATACATGCGACGGCCGGCAGGTTGATGGAGGGCCCGGGCATCTTGTTGGGCTTGCTCAGTCCTCCGGTTATAATTCTTGCTTCTTTCTTTAACATCTTTCTATTTTTAGTTTAATTCATGATTGTGTCTTTTTCGTGGCGCTTGGAGCTTGAAGCTTGGAGCTTGGGGCTTGCAGCTTTAATCGAGTCCATGATCTATCACCTGGTAGGTCCAGCCCTCCGGCAGGCCGTCGACTGAGTCGACGACACCGCTTAATATATGTATTGTTAGAGTTGGTTTAGCCATTAGTTTGATTTCTTCTTGACTGTGCCACCCTGGATCAGGACGTCATCTCCTGCAAACCCAGCACCCTTCAACAGGCTGCCGATCTGGCTGATCATCTTAACCTCAGCGTGTTTTTCGTGTTTGTCTTTGTATTTTATATATTCCTTGTTCAAGCTGACTGGCTCAAATTTAGTCCAATAACCTATCGCAGTATCATAACCATCTTTTACTTTAACTGTTTTACCAGTTGATACATGCCATCTATTATCTTTGAACAAATAAACATATTCAATCATAAAATCTCCACGCATTGAGTGCATATACATCCACTCATCGCGATAAGTTTTTGCTGGCTCTTCATCTCTGTCCCAGTCGCGACCGTAGAAACTACACTCTTCAATCGTGTCGCCTAAGTAGCTGGCGTCTCCATGATCAAAGAGTTGTGATGCAAACTCAGGCTGGTCCCAATGATCAACCAGGCACTTGCCAACTCCGTAAGGGTAGCCGTCCGAGTGTACATATATAACTTTTACTTTTTTTGTCTTTGGGTCTTCTATTGCTATATTGCTTCTTGTACTCATTTATCCTCTTTCTGTTTATTTTATATCCTATACTATCCTTCAGTCATTGTCAAGCTTGGAGCTTGCGGCTTGAAGCTTGATCCCAGATCCTTGATCGCAGGTTTTTACACCTTAGGTCTTGACGCGCCGTTATCTAGAATCGGTTTCGCAATGGCGCCTAGAACTACAGCCATTACAATACGCCCCCGATAATACCCACCAAGGATCAGGGATCAGTTGTTGTGCTACGCTGGCGAGACACTCATTCTAGCTTTGTGCCTATGCCGTCCGTGCATTGCAACCAGTGTTATAGTGGTTTATATCCCACAGCTAACAACACCTGATCCCTGATCCATTGACATAGTATAGCTTTTATACTGATCAGTATCCAATGGATCAGGGATCAGTTCTGGTCGTGGAATTGCAATATAGGACTAAAGCCCTTTTGACACCACAACTAGAAGTTGTCCCAACTCTTCCCACAATAGTTCTATAGACTAAAGCAGTAATAGTTAATCCTATATAATCCCTATTGACAATGATGTCAAGATAATATAAAACTTTATTTTTAACCATTAACAAAAAGGAGAAAGTAATGAGTAGAATAAGACTAAACCAAGAAATGAGAAATAAGACAGGAACTCGTTTTAGAGTTCATATTGAGGCAGAACAAACTCAAGAAAAACAAGACTACGACAATCTAAAAGCCGACCAAATGGAG
>VTLG01015093.1_pt1 | contig 16664 bp, 25 predicted proteins | sample 4694571 | NCBI WGS metagenome assembly VTLG01 (sample SAMN12604809, study PRJNA352737) | marine metagenome | biome: ENVO:00000447; feature: ENVO:00000209|ENVO:00000569|ENVO:01000036; material: ENVO:00002151; isolation source: viral sequences binned using virsorter ...
AACAACCATTATTTTATTCATAGCCATTTCAGCCATTTCTTCAGGAGAGTGTCCTCTGTTATTAGATGTGAACACAAAAGGATTCTGAATTGCGCTGCCGCCCACACTATCAAACATTATTGCACAGCCTTCCGAACCCTGTCATATCTATACTGATCTCGGGTCTGCTTGCCCTCACCAAGATTTTTAAGCCATTGAATAGATTCAATGAACCTATCCGTGTATTCTTTTAAAATATCCGGCTCACCTTTCATAAAAAGATACGCTTCGCACAAACTACCGTACAACAGGCAAAGTTCTGCGTTTGTTCCAATCCAGCTTGTTCCATCAGAGCTTACCGTTATTGAAACGGGACGGTAAAAATAATGCAACTCCATTGTGTAAGCACTGTCTGGAGTGGGAGCTAGTAAAAAAGTGTCGTTGTCCCAATCCGCATAATATTTAGGAACCCCTGTGGTAGCAGAATTTGGCGTAAAATCCTGCAACATAGTGACTTGCTTATAAAACAAAAATTCTTTGTTAGAAGAATTTAAGACACTAAGAGAGTTTTGAGAAAGAAAATCCGTTGGTTTAGAAAGATACTCACTTCCCGAAGTGGTTGTTCCGGTAGAATTTTTTCTAAAAACATCCAACTGACATTCTTTAAGGATACGTTCTTCAGCGTTTAAGATAAATCGCGGTAATTGACCGACAAAAGTTGACTCTGAGTTTTGAGCGTATTCTTGTATGGCAGTTTTTAACGTAGTAAAGGTAAAAGCCATTCTATGCACTCACGGTTACAGGGCCAGCAGAAACATTTTCTCCTCCCCCTTGGGTATTTCCCGTTGTAGCCGTTCCGCTACTTGCAGAAAACGTATAACGATCATCATTAACTTTTGTAATCGAATAACCACCAGAGCTTTCTATTATTGAAGAAGAAAACCCATCAAAAGGAAATACGGAACGAAACCTAACCGTATCTCCCGTACTCCTTCCGTGTCCCGGCTCTGTTACAGTTATAACAGCAGAGCCGCTAGATTCGGAACGAAATGGATTATCCATAAGCAATACAGTAACCTCTGGCTCCGTCCTGTCTGGTCGAGGATCCCGCAAAGCTTGGGGGTCACCAGCTTTTTTTACGGGGATTAATTGAGGCTGCTTAGATTCCCACTCATCTTTGCCTACAAGCATCCCGGTCCATTCTTTTCGCATGTCGCGAAGTCTATACGCAGCACCAGAACGATCTGAAATGCCCATGGCATACTTATTTGAAGCATACCTAGCCATTACGATACCGCACTTACAAAAGTATACGAAGGAACTAAGTTTAAGCTTGCCTTGTCTCTATCTTCTTCTGCGGCTCGGGTAAACTCTTCCTCATACAAACCTTTTAAAATCTGAATCCTTTCTGGAGCCCTTTTTAAAGATATGTAATAAGCTAACCCGGCTGCAAGGCAGGGATAAAACCGAAACGGAACCTGCATGGTATTTACGGAAGCATCAGCATCATCTATACGGACCAACCTGTCATAGATAAAGATATCGGTGTTGTTCTCAGGAGTGGGGTACACCTTAACAGTAGGAGTTATCTGTCGGTCCACATAAAATTGAATGGGACGACCCGTAGTGGATTTATTAGCCAAACTTAAATAGTCATCCCTACTTATACGTGCCACAGACAAATCTGAATTACTGCGTCTTACAACCCCGGAAAGTATATCTATAGTAGCTTGAACATCTTCTAGGCTTGGGCTGGACGATATGGTAGTGCTCGCCCCGCTAGTACCTCCGGTAATAGTTTCACCCGAAGTAAAAATTCCGGAGGGGACGGTCAACGTAACTGTTGTAGAAGTAGGCTTTGTAATTATAGAAGCGGTTACCGCACTAGCCCCACCTGTCAGCGTCTCTCCGACCGATAAACTGGCCGAACTTCCTACCGTAGCTGTAATAGTTCCTACTGGATAATCAGCAATTCCTGAAGCAACCGTTTGACTAACTTGTTTTATAGTCCAACGGTTTAAACCCCGGTTAGCCCAATCCGCAAACAAGAAATTTAAAGACCGACGAGCGGTTTCAGCATCGTACCCAGTACGAAACTCTAAACCGCAACGTTCAAACGCTTCTTCTACATAATCCGCTACATTGGGCTCAAAGTCTTTTGACCCGGAAACAGCCATGATATTTAAAACCTTTCCCCATTCCCAAAAAGCGTTTCTATATAAGCTCCCGCTTGTCTAAAAATCGTGACCACAACAACAGGGTTTTTAACCTATGCGTACTCTTTCACACAATAGAGTACCACTGAATAGGTATTCCCACTAGAAGCACCAACTGTCGTAAACTTAACGTCCCCAGTTTTCCCAGACGCCGCCGCAACGTTTGGAAGACCGTTGATATCTGCGTAGTCTAAAGTGTCCGAATAATCCGCAGGAAGCTCCGCTGCAATTACATTAGTCGTAGCATTCCAAAGAATTTTAACACCCATACCCACGTTGGAAAAAGAAATCTTCTTTAACCGGACCCCGGTGCAAGCTGTACCATCTTGCAACGAGGAAAGCTCAGACACATCCACTTTAGTAACAGCCGACTCACCTGTGTTATCACTAGTGTTTGTGCAATAAATCACCGCTTCTTTAGGACCGTCAATTATTGTGGTAGTCGTTACAGCATCTGCCATAGCCTACTCCTTTATGATGCCCTGAAGAATAAGACTTTTTCGTTCAGAACTTCCAATAGGTGGCAAGTCGGCAGCAGCTTTTTTAGAAGCCGCCTTTTTAGACGGCTTCTTTTTAGGCTTTTCATCTACCCAAGCCTCATTTTCCGACGTGCTTGGGTCATCCGCTACATACTTCCCAGCTTTTGTTCTGGCTCGGGTTCTAGCCATTTCCTATCTCCTAGAAGCTAGTCCCACGATCTTGAGCAACCATGATATAATCAATTGCCATGGTTTTAGTACCAGTAGAATCACCTGAAATTTCCATAGCCGCCGCTGTCATATTTGCGGTAGGTACATTAGTGGTGTGTGTTCCTACTAATGTACGGTTAATAAAAAATTGAACTTTGTCCGTTGAATTGCCTTTAGTTGCAATAAAACTAACCGTAACATTCGTTGCATCAGATAAATCAAAGCTACTGTCCACAGTGGTGTCGGTTTCCGTACCACCGGATTCAGTAATAATATGCGGAGTAGCGTCCCCATCATCAATCTGAAAACCAATTCGGTTAGCTGCGGCAAGGCAGTTCTCTGGATTTGTTGCAAAGTTTTCACAAACCCCAATGAACAGATCCATTTGATCCGCATCAGACATCTGGAACCGTGCTTCAAAATATAGACGGTTTCCTGCGGTGCTGGGAAGACCCCAGATTTCATTGCCCTGAATGGAACCACCATCATTATCAGTAGTTGCAGTAGAACTGAGCAGCACAAAGCCATTTAGAGTGTCTGCTTGAATTGCTACCGAGGCACCACTGTCTTTGACAACGGTCCAATCATTAGTGTTGTCGAACGCAACACCCGTAAAATCGTCCATGTAGACAGTTTGATCCGGCCAAGCCGCCACATTTAAATCTTGAAAGTTAGGCCGTGCTGCCGAAAACAATATCGGGCCGGAAAAGTGCGTATTCGCCATTTATTTGTTCCTTCTTACGAAAGGTATCGCCCTAGAGTCTTCGTAAGCGTCTGCTGGGCCAGTCGCTAGGGCTAATTTATCCCAGAAAACTTAAGTCTTAAGCCAAAGGATTGGAGGGGGAAAACCCCCTCCTTACCTTTTACGCTCCCGGTGACCCAAATATACCGCGAGGATCCGACCAACCAAACGCATAACGCTCTCTGGCCTTATACCGCACGTTACCTGTGTCAAAGTCGCCTTCCATTGAAGTACGAACTGCCGTCCGGTTAAATCCTTTTAAACCGTTAGGCGCATCCGTCTTAATGAAAAAGGCATCTGTGTCCGTCAAGAAATGGTTAACGGTATAGCCTTCCGGAAGCATCCCCATGTTCCGAACAGCATTAATATCGTTATCCGCAGTCCCCGGACGAAGAGTAGATTCAAGAAGACGATCCGCAGTAAACTGAAGTTCTTTAGGAACAATCAGCTTCATACCACGCACGGCAACTTTTAGACCTCGTTCATCCACAAATCCGGCAATGTCAATGAGGGCTTGCTCAAGGCTAGTCTCATTAAGATCTGCCGCAGTAGAAAGCTCGTTGCGGAAAGTGCTTCCGTTGGCAAGCGTATGAGCCGTGGAACAAAGTTCCAAGCCATCACCACCAGTGAAGCTACTGTCAAAAGCATTGTTAAGAACGGATGCCGCCTTAACCTGCTTTGTCTGACTCATGCTACGTGCGAGGGCTTTAGTGTAACGACTGGCAAGCCTGTCGTACAAATTATCCTCGATAGCCTCTTCCGTGATAGAAAAGGCCAAAGCAATCGTCTCCATCGTATAACGAGCCGTATAGACCTCCTGAGCATCGTCAAAAGACACCGCCGAACCTTCAGATTTGGTGGGGGCTGATCCAAAACCGGACAGCATCACCTCTTCTTCAAAGGCACGGTCAGAGCTTTCCATCGAGAAAATCTCTTCATGCTCACGATCATACTGATCGTATTCCAGTCCAAACAAAGCGTTTAGGCCGGGTTCCAACTCCTTGACGAGTTGTGCTCTACTAATAGCCATGTCTCAGCCTCCTATACGCCAGTGGTTGAGACAGTGCCACCCGCAATAGCACCGTTCGCGCTATTGAAGTGGTTGTTCAACCGTACAAGGGCCGGAATGCCAGCAGCAGAAAAATCCTCGTTCAGAGCATCTTCTTGCCAACCAAGAATACGAAGGTTCAACGTATTGGTGGTGTTGATCGTACTAATGGCTAAAGCCCCCGACGAATTACCCGTGGTCGAGCTACCACTTGCTCCACTAGAGAAATTCGCGTTGGCAAAAACAGCCGCTCGGGCAGTCGCCTTGTTTGTCCAAGAAGCATCAGTCGCAATGCAGAAAATCTGCATTGGATCATCCGCTACATAAGCCACTACGGAGTGGTTACTATCCGCTCCAGAACCGGGCCAAGTGTTACTCCACGTAGGTTTCCCCGTGGTGCTTGAGACATACTGACAACCCATGAAAGCACCCAGCAAACCAACCGTCCCACCTGCCGCAGCGCCCACTATGTCAATAAACCCTGTAGAAAGGGGAATGACCGGGCTACCTTGGAAGATAGAATTGCTGTTGTCGCTGGCTATTTCATACTGCGTATAGCCTGAAACACCCGTGGAGTTTGAGTTCTGACCCATCTTTGCGACAGGTTTCAGACCCCATGCTCCATTTGTATTTGCCATGCTTAAAAGCTCCTCTAGGCAAAAGGGTTATAACAGTAAGCCCTTGTCTAAGCTAAGACTTAGGGCCTCCAAACGTAACACGCGACTGACGCTCAGGTTTCTGAATCGCCATCGAATGATGCTGGTTTTCCTTAAATAAATCATTGTCCACCGCTTGCATAGCATCAGCATTTTGGCGCTGAAAATACCCATTACGGTCTTCAACAATTTCTTCAGGAATTCGGGCCAGCAACAAACCACCCACACCAAAAACACCTTCATACTTACCGCTGTCAATTGTAGGTGCCTCAAAGTCGGGATATTCGTCTTTTCGAACCAACTCCCAGCCCTCACGTAAGCGAGCCGAAATGTTTTTCCGATCATCAAAACCCCGTACTTCGGAACGAATCCAACGGTGTACATAGCCCTTTGGCGGGTCTGGAGCATCCAATAAGGATGGAGGTGACCAAGGTTTCCTGCGCGGCTTAACCGCTCGGGTCTTGGAGGCGCGAGGAGTCTTATCGATTGGCTGCATTTGCTCTGACATACCGTATTCTCTCCTAGCGTTTGTGCTTCGCGTACTCGTCAAGAGGAACCCCCAGTTTATTTGCTATCGCAACTTCACTCGGGGATAACTTTACTGTTTTGCGCCCAGAAGAACTGGAACGTGTAGCAGACGCTACCGCCTGTTGAGGGCGGCGGTTGTCTGTAGATACAGAAACCATTGAACCCGCATTATCAAACTTATGCGGAAACGCTTCCCGTAACCTTTTATCTAACTCATCGTAATACTCAGGAGACTCTGTGTCAAAGGCTTCTTCTTCAACCAAAGCTTTGTGAATGCCAAAAGCAGCAAATGTCATGGCGTCATCTTCACCAAACCATGCATTTCTATTGGCCCAAGCCTCCGCTTTCGGATCCGGCCTAATGGGGACCTGTGGTTGAGCCGCTGGTTGCGCCAACTGTTGGCTTTGTGCATAAGCCATACTTTGGTCATAGGCAGCTTTTTGCTGCAACTGAGCCGCCCGGACCCGTTCTTCTTCAATAGCTAATTGAGCAAGTTGCTTGTTAAGCTCAACCTGACCCGCAGTATCACTTGTAGCTATCGCCGTCTCCAAATCCTTTTTTAAAGATTCGGACTGCGTGGCTACTCTGTCACCGTACTCCGCAACGTAACCTTGATCCAAACTCTGAACCCGGTACTTTAAATCTTGATTTTCAGCGTGAACATTTTTTGCGTAAGCAATGGCCGCATCCTGCTGACGCTCGGCCTCTCGTGCTTTTTTCGTTAACTTGTCAATTCGTCGTTTAACTTTCTTACTGTACTCAAGATGTTCTTGATCGTCGTCAGGCGACACCGCTGATTCGGAAGCTAACCCATCAACAGAAATCTCTACTCCTTGACCCGAACTGGGCAAATCAACCATTGTTTCATCTGGTTCCGGCATGGCTTACTCCATGTTAAAAATGCAGGATATCTTCTGGATCCTGTATGACGGCAATTACTTCATCATCGTTCAAAATACGCACCTCGCCGCCGTCAATTTTAAAACGAGCACCTGCGTAACGACCAAAGATTATCCAATCTTTTTCTTTGCACCACGGCTTACCGGGAAACTTTTCTTGATCCTTGTAAGCTAAAGGACCCACCTTTAAAACATAACCACAAACGGTAGCCACGGATTCTCGATCTACCACCGCATCCGGAAGAAGAACGCCACCTTCAGTCTTACCGCGCCCACGGTAAGGCAAAATAAGCAAGCGCCATCCCGTAGGGTTAGGCAATCGACTAAACGTGTCACCGTCAATTTTTCCGGGGTCCAGTACTTTTTCTTCCGGTTTAATATAAGCTTTTTCTATCGAAACTAAGTTATCCGGTTTAACAAGCTCGGACTTATCAGACATTATTCCGCCTTTTCCAAGATTTCTCTTAAGTCCTGACTTATATAATCTAAAGATTCAATGTTGCCAACTAATTGTTTGTATTCCTCCATGTTTTTTAGGTTACCCGAAGTTAGCATTTCGGATATTCGCTCACGGCGCTCTCTGATAAGTTTAAACAAATGCTCTGCTAAAAATACACCGTCCACTTTTATTCACTCATCTTCTTAAACCCGTTTTGCATTCAACACTTCCACCTTTTCCTAGCTTGTCTAAGTCTTGAATTAGGATTTTTTGCCGCTTTGGGAAACTTCTTCATCTGTCCTGCTGATCTGGCGCAATAGCTCTTACGTCTCTTTGCATCTTTGCTTCCCTTCCTAACACTACCCGTCACCGCTGTCTGTAGTTTACTACCGGGATTATCTCTCCTGTACTTTGCCACACCTTTCTTGGTCATACCCGCACCAGATTTGGTAGGCCTCTTCTGACCTCCTTTAATGGTATGACCCTTCATGCTACCCTTTCTTTTTTGCGCCACTTTTCTTCTTCTTATTAGGAAACCCGGCTTTCATATTAGCATAAGCTTCAGGCGTAATAGTGCTTTTCTTTTTAGACCTACTAATGCCTTTTTTCTTTCTCGCATTTATATTTGCATATAGTCCTTTTGGGTTAGCCATGGTTCATTCCTACGGTGTTTATTTAAAGTGTGCTCTCGCCTTGCTCATTGCTCTGTTACCAAACCAAAAAGCAATGATAGCAGAAAAAATAGCCTGAGTTTCTTGATCCCACGCAGACTGTATCGCAACCGTCCACTCTACGTTTTGATTTGCTATCAAAGCGTAAATTAAAGTCCCTTTGACCGCTGCGAATAAGGCAAAGAACAAGTAAGTAATGACAGGGCGCACAGAACCCCGAAGAGCGTTGACAAATCCTCCAGCGTCAATCCCAGAATCATGTGCGTATAAACCCTTTGTTTCTTCTATTTCCGCTTGAGCGTCCAACTCTTTAATTTTTAACTCACTAAGCTTGTCCGCATACTTAGCCTTGGCCTCCAGCATAGCAAGCTCTTGCTTGTTTGCTTGGCTCTGCTTAAAAAAACCAAGAACTTCAGGAATGATAGAAGTCCCAAAACCAAGAAGAGTTCCGAGAAGGGAGATCATTTCTTAGCACTCATGTATGCAGTCATCCCCATATAAGCTCCTACTACCCCAGCTTGTCCTATATAAAACAAACCAAACAAATCAGACAACGCTTTTATTCTGGAATCTGGAAAAATTGGAATAAAAACGGCGGCTGTAAAAACAATCATTGACACCATTGCAACCCAAGCCATTCTGCGTTGAGCATCTGCTTTTTCATGCTTTTCGGTTGCTTCCGCCGCTTTTAGTTCCGCATCCGACAAAACGCCATCTTTGTTTAAATCAAGCTTTTTTGTTGCCATGATCGTCCCTTTCTACAACAGGGTGTGAACCGTTATGCATTTTTTGCAAAATGCTTACGTCTGCACGTAATTGGTCAATCTGAACGTCCATTTTTTCTAATGATCTATGAAGCTTCTCTCTTTTATCCGGGTGCAGCATATCCGTAAGCACGGACAAACGCTGACCTACAAGATCGGTGGCATTGTCGTTGCGATCTAACCTAGAATCTAATTCTGCGTTCTTTTTCAAAGCATTACGCAGATCTTCTTCTAATTCGGCAACCTTCTGCCTTACCACAATAAAAGAAGTGATAATAGAAGCAAGCATGCCGCCAATAGTTATAATTAACCGAGCGTCAAGTTCCATAACACAGGAAAACCGTCTTCTGACGACTAGATAACGCCTTTTTCTTTTAATAAGAAGCCGACGACACCCACCATTATTCCGGCCATAATTAAAATAGATTGAGATAAAAGAACCCCCAATCCCACAATGCCAGCACCAAGAGCCGCATAACTTGAAGGCTCGGTCATACGACCTTTAATCCAAGTAATCATGTTTTTCCCCATGTCTAACAACTCCAGAAAGTTCCGCCTCGCAAGGCTTCTCCCATGCCCCTGTTTTGACCCATAACTACAGAGCCTTTAGAAACATTCGGTGTTGCCTCTTCTTTTGGTCCCTCATAAGGAACAAAACCTTGATCCTTAATAACGGCACCTTTTCGTACTACTCCAACGGAGTTCTTGCTCTTGTCCGAATAAGCCATAAATGTGCTCCTAAGCTTGGTTTTGTTTCATAATTTCACGTTCTCTAGCAGCGTTAATACGAGCTTGGACTATATCTTCCTGCGATTGAATACGAGCAGCGCCAAGTTGCGCGGTATTCTGAGCTTTTTGTTGATCCAAAGCCAAACGCGCTTGGTCAATCTGACTTTCAGCCTCATCCCGTTGCGCTCGTATCTGCAAGTCCTGTTGTTTCAAAGCAATTAACGGATCCTGTTCACCGCCTCCACTTAGTTGCATACTGATTGACTTAACCTCTTGCATGCCTTGAGAAATAAGTTGAGCAACTTGAGCCTCTATTTGCAAGGCCTGTTGTTCATCCGGTGCCTGTCCCGCCAACTGTTGCTGCATCTGAGCTATGACCTGTTCTTTTGCCTTAACAGAAATGTGCTCCATAACATGTTTTTGCAAAGCCACCACAACGGCTGGCATCTGAGCTACCATAGAAGACGAACCAAAAACAAGGTGAGCCATGATATGGGCATCGTGATCCTGACCTTCAAACACAACCAACGGTAACATGTCCAAGGATTCCGAATTTTCTACCGCAGGATCTTTTGGGGTTGGATCTCCTTGCTCAATGGGTTTCAGTACAGCATCTACGTCTTTAATCCCAATCGCCGTATACATACGGCGATACGCTTCATACATGTTATGAAGCTCCGGAGCCGACTGAGCCAATTGCAGTTCCGTTTGTGCCAAGGTGACCCGTTGCGCCATGGAGAAAATATTTGGGTCTGCCACCGGAATAACGTCAACCCTATCATCAAAGTCCTCCGCTTTAATAGTCCGCTCTGCCCCCACCACGTTGTAAGGATATTCAGGCGGCAAGTATTGACCAAAAACATCTGATAAAAGACTGAACTCTTCTTTTTGCGCGTGATGAAGACGCTTGTGTATGGCCGACATGACCTTTGCGCCTTGCTCCAACATTGCAATGGTAGTTCCCACCGCCGCTTGCTGATTGCCGTCCCCAACCTGCAAATTGGACACGGCTGCAAACCTCTGACCCGCCTCTACACAAAAACCCATCAAGGCGAACAAAGTCTGATCTGCACCCTTGTAAGGAAGCAGCATTAAAGAATCGCGGATAGCGCCTCCCGGTGCGTCAACATCACGAAACTCACCCGGAGATAACGGATCATCGTCGTCACGTATTCGTAAACCACGAGCCTTAAACCCAGCCGGAAGGTTGGCAAGCGTTCCCGCATCTATAAGTTGACGGAGAGCAGCGGTAGCCGTGCGGCTCAAACCACCAATCATGTGTATCAAGCCTAAACCATAAAAACCAAAACCCGGCAAAAACTTGAAATGCACAAAATACTGGTTCTTTTTCCGATTGGGATCGTCTGGGTTATAATTTCTACGAATGCTTAAAAGCTTGCCGTTGTTTTCTGAAATGGTGACCACATAAGGAAGCTTGATTCCTGTGGGTTCACCATTACCGCCAACGTCTTCAAAACCTTCAAGATCCAAGTCAACGTGGCATTCAAGAAGCGTTATCTCCTGATCCAGCGGATTTGGAGAAACTCCTGTGATATCGTCCATCTCTTCACGAACTTGTGAAGGGTCCGCTTGAGAAGGCGTAACTTCTATATCAAGATAAAAACCCGCCACCTGTTTTTTACGAAGCTCGTTTTCACTTATTTGAATAACGTGCGTTACGTTCTCTGCCGTTTCCAGATCCGTTGCCGTATATGGAATGAGAAGCTGTTCAGCGGGAACAAACTTGCTTACCGCCCTTCCCAAAAATTCATCATAGTACACTTTTTTAAAAGTAGAACCGGACAACGGCAGATAAAACAGCATCTGGTCGAATTCCGGCGTATATTCCTTCATAACGCAGGTAATCTGGTAATTCATAAAGTGACGGACGCGCTCGGCCTGATCCTCTGCTTCCGGTGTAATTTTACCAATTATTTCCGTTCTAACCGGACCTCCCGCAGGAAGAAGCTCTCCAAAAGCCTGAGCCTGAAACTGGGTTACCGCCTCGGCAAGAAGAGGGTGCGTTACACCTGTAGCCCCTCGAAAAGGCTCCGACCTCTCTTCGTATTTAAACCCAAGAAGTTCCAAACCCGTGCGGTATGCATCCTCCCAATCCTTACGCCCCTCCTTGTTTGCCTCGTACTGAGACAATAGATCAGACGTAATTAAAGCAGTCTCTGTATTCGACAGGCTTTCAGCCAAGTTTGCGTAAAAATCTCCCGTGTCCATAACAGGACGCGACGGGTCAAAGTCCACCACAACACCACCGTCATCTTCTAGCTCAATGCTAAGACCCGGTGCTTCTATAATTGTGTCATCCCCTATGGAAACATCCATACCGGACCCCTCTTCAACATCTACAAGAGGTATCTGATCCCGGCGTTCTACAAGGGAGGCCGTACCCGCATTGCTGCGAGGCAAAGGGTTTTTTGCCATTTTAATACCTTCTTATAGACATGATACCGCCATCCCTGCGACCTTGCGGAACAACCATTTCTTCCGGCGCACCAGAAAACATATCGAGGGTTCGACCTAAAAAATCAAAACGAGGCTCGTTTGGATACATAGCACGAATTTGTCTCAAATCACGGTTATTTTCCCGTACATAAGCAGCCAAGTCCGCAGTAGAACCCTCTTGTGCAACGTTCACCAGACCCTGATAAACCGCTAAGACCTCGCTGGGGAACTGTTGCTGCTGCGCCATTTGTTGCTGCTGCGCCGCCATCTGCGCCATTTGTTGCTGCTGCGCTATCTGTTGCTGCGCTGCTTCTTGTCCCATCCCGGTATCAACCAGAGGACGAAAACCCATCATGTTGTTGTAATCCGGCATTTATGTTCTCCTTCTTGAAATTTTGCGCTCGGCTCCTCGCACGTTACCCTTATTTATGGAAGCATAAAAAACACTTTCACCTTTTTTATTACCGTAAGTCTTTTTCATCTTCCTCTTTATCTTTTTACCTTTTTTAGTTAGCGGCATTGAACACGCCCCCCCTTTAAACCCTAAAACTACCTGCCACCTAGTGGCAACCTGTAACGCAGCATACCTTCAGCCGCGCTCTTATCCCCATAAGGATTTCTATATGACCCTTGAGCCGTGAGCCTTCCACCCAAACCAAAGGGGTTCTGGACATTATAATTTCCTTCTAAACTCTTTTCCGTACCCACATTACGAATGTTCGTCAAATTACCAAAAAGGTTCAGATCTCCCGGTCCAACGCGCCCTTGATACCCCACGCGATAGTTCGTTACATTGGGATTTTGAAACACGGGCCTGTTTTCCACACCCAGCGGTTGCGGAACCTCGGTTTTCAAAAACTGACGAGACACCCCACCGGACAACCTGCCTTGGCCCACGGGCAATGAACCTGTCGCACCGAAAGTACGGGTATTCTGACTTACTTCGGGGTTTACAAAATGCTCTCGATACTCCGGCGGAATAACGTCCTGACTAGATCGTCCCTGTTCACCATACACGGTCACGGGTCCAAGACCTACAGAACCACCGTACTTTGTTCCGCTGAAATTCGGACCTTCATTCCTTCTAAAAAACCCTTTGAAAGGGCCTATGCCAGTTTCATAATCGTGAATGAAAACTGGACCCGTATCCGGGGACTCCTCAACACGCCCGGAATAGCGCAAGTTTTCATTGCCCACGGATAGCCCACCACGCCTAACTCCCTCGGGTGAAAGTTGTCCATAAGCAGAAACTTCCGGAAGGTCCTTGGTCCGTGGGACAAGAGCAACATTTAAGCCGGATGTTTCCTCCCCACCCGTTGCACGAACCGCAGCCTCGTAGTTTTTAGACAAAGACAAAAGATATTCCGCCGCCGTCACCTTTCTAATATCCGGGTAACCCGGTTCATTTCCCTTACGAGGCATCATATCATCAGACATTTTCTACCCTAACAGTCTTTGTGCTTTACGCAAAGTTTTGTCTATCACTCATTCGAATTGTTTCGTAAAATTAAATCAGCTTCAGAACGATCCAAAGTATACCAAGGCGGCATCATCTTTCGCTCGGAAGGAGTCATTTTCCTACGTGTTTCAACATTTCTAGCTTCCGCCTCTCCTGCAAGCCGTCGATAAACTTCTCGTGCCGGAAGTTTTGCACCCGTGGCTTTATCCCGGTATTTTGGCGCACCGCGACCCCTAAACTGAGACGGTGAACCCCCGGTTTCAAAGCCTTCCCTGTGCTGAATGGCATGCTGAATCTCGTGCAATATGTCAGTTTTAAACCGTTCTTCCGGCTCAAAATCCTTCTTATAGTAAGTAGTGCCAAAATTAATCAACTCATCCCACTGTTTTCGGAGTTCCGGGGACAAATCCTCTGGAGACACAAGTTCAGAGCCTTTCCACTTACGCAAACTATACTCACTTTTACTTGGATTGATTGGATCGATGTGACTGTCTAAAGAAATACCTTCTTTTTCCAAAGCCCTTTGAAGCCCTTTGTAGTGAGCTTGAAATTGAGCGGGGTTAAAATCTACAAAATACCGTCCTTTTTCATCCCACGGAATTGCTTCTACCCTACGAGGCATACTTTGGCCCGGAAGTCTGCTTAATTGAACGGTATCCCCAAAGAATGAATAACTGGCAGCAGCCGAGGGACGGTCCTGTTTTAGCAAAACTATGTCTTCTACAGGCCTTGATATTAAAGGACGTAGTTCCCTTGGACTCTGACCTTCCAAAGGTTTTGCCGTCTGGCTAGGTAAACCTTCTATCATCTTTTTTAACAATTCCGCATCCGCCTCTTGCAAACGGGCATATTCAACGTCAAATTCATTGCCCCCTTCCGGATACTTCTTTTTCAAAGCATCAAGTTGGTGCGAAAGGGACAACCTCTGGCGACTTAGATCCTCCAAAGAATCCAGCATTTCCGTGGAACTTCTACCACCAGAATAGGCCTCAAACAATTTTGGATGGTACAAAAGATCCTTAACGGTAGGGTCATTAGATTTTAAACGACCAGTAGGAGTCTGAACCCTTGGATTAAAACGAGCAATTGCTTCATCGTCCGATATCTCAAACCGCCACTTGCCTTCGGGACCCTTAAACCAACCCGTGGTATCCCAGATCTCATCTCTTGAGACGCCTTCTGCATCCATTTTTTGGGCTGCTTCAAGCTTTTCCAAATCAGCCGTATCAGCACGGGGACCTGCAAACATCCCAAGTACTTTTCCGGCTCCCCCCACAGGAAACAACTGACCCGCCACCGCACTCGGACCCGCTACCATAAGAGGATCAAAATCCACCACACGCTTTTGTTTCGGGTCATAGAACCGTGTTTCTCCAGTCAAAGCCATGTTCAAGGCAGATTTAGTCTGGTCATCCAGCAACTGGGTTATCCCACCCGCAAGAGCCTCGTTGGACTTGGCACGAAATGAAGGGTCCGACAGGTAGTCCCCAAGAAACTCGTAAGCTTTCTGAGCACCTTGGACCACGGGCATGTACTCAAGACCAAACTCAGGTTCTCTGTATTTTCCCGGCTCTGAATCCAGATAATACGCATCATCCGCACGTATGTAAGACTGCTTGGGATCCTGAACAATTTCCCTGCGATAGGGAGTAAACAAATCACGAAGGGGCGACTTTATAAGAGAAAGGTACGATAATATGCCCTCACCCGTCTGTTCCGGGGTCATCCCATATTCGTACCGCTTTTCAGCCATCCGAAGATCCTGCGGAACACCCGCTTTCAACCCGGCAAGTGCAACCCGCGCACTGATATCGCCCCTTTACCCATAATTTGGGCTTATCACACCCGCAAACAGGGCATCTCAAATCGTACACAAGCCTAGAATCAGTAGGTTCACTAATCATAATAACTCCGAACACGTGTCGAAGGTTCCGTATCTACCCCGTCGTCGTGAATTCGAGGCTTTGCTAAATTATCACCTTCCGGAAAGCTTACAACACCCAGCAGGTCTTTGAAATATTCAAGTCCCGGTTTTTCCATACCGACAAATTCATATGTAGGCGTGTTCAAAAACTCCTGCGCCCGTTGCCTTTGCTCTGGCGTCAATGTCTCCCAGCCCAGTTGCGCTGCATGAATAATAGGGAACATCCGACGCCGCATAAGACTTCCAATGCCACGAAACATCTGGCCTTTGCCCTTGGTCCGTGGTTCGTCTGTCGGTGCTCGTGGGAGTTGGGAAGCCGTGGCTGCGACGGAGGCTGCATCAATCAGAGCGGGTAGTTTTTCAAAACCTGAATAATTACTGGCCTCAGATAAACTCGAAACAGGAACCTCTTGCCAGTCCAAAACAGCGCGGTGAGTATCCGACTTTGGGCGAAATACATTGCCCCTGTACACCTTGATTATGTCTTCAAGCGGGATTTGTCCACGAACCCCGAACTCGTCTAAACGCTTGTGTGCTTGAGGAACCGCGTCAGAAGGCTTTCTTATACCAACCACATAAGCAGAAGATTCCGGAGTAGCTTTAAAGTCACGCGGAGCAAAATCATGGGCGTACATTTCAGCCATGCGCGGATCTCTAGAGAATATAGTTAAACCCTTTTGAACTTCCCCTATGTTGTAGTCACCCTTGCTCTTCAAAAACCCTTCCCTCAATAGGTTTTTAAATTCACCCCCGCTCATGCCGCGCCAAATAACATCTTCCTGTGGTTCCGGAGGTACGCGACCAAGGTTTAATTTATACTCGATGCTGTCGGGGTGTATGTAATCAGCCATAGTAACTCCGAATGTAGGTAGACGGTTCCGTATCTACCCAGTCGTCGCTCGGCAACTGTACAAAATTACCCTGACGGTATCGCATCAAGGCTTGCGTGGTGCTGTCTACAAGGTCATCGTGTTCGCCATGCGGGAAAGCCGCACACTCATCAATAACCTCATCCGCCCAACGGTCATCAGGAGCCCAAATCATCCCGCTTTCAAACAAAGGCGAAACAGAATGAACCCGCGTTAGTTTATCGTTACCCTTGCTCGGTGTAAAGTTTACAACGGGTATTCCCAGTTGACGTAACTCCTGCGTCAACGGCAAACCGGAAGCCTTCGCCTCCACTATGACCGTTTCAGGTTCCCAAAATTTGTACTGTTCCAAAGCTTCCGTCTTTAATTCAGGGAAATCCCACCGCCCCTTTTTTGCATCCAGCAATATTAAATTAGGACTGCCGTCCTGCTGGGGATAAAATACACCCCATGTTGTTATTGCAGAGTAATCCGAAGTTTCTCTCTTGGAAAAAGCCGTGTCGTAACTTTGTATTACATATTCAAGCTGGGGAACCTCATCCTCTTCCCACCTGTTCCACCACTCTTTCTTGATAATCGCACCCTCTTCAGACGT
>VTLG01016822.1_pt1 | contig 16664 bp, 21 predicted proteins | sample 4694571 | NCBI WGS metagenome assembly VTLG01 (sample SAMN12604809, study PRJNA352737) | marine metagenome | biome: ENVO:00000447; feature: ENVO:00000209|ENVO:00000569|ENVO:01000036; material: ENVO:00002151; isolation source: viral sequences binned using virsorter ...
TTTTACTTCACTCATTTTATTTGTTTTTTAGTATAAGCTTTTATTATGTCTTGCTTAAACTGGTTTAAAATTCTTTTTGTTTTCGCGTCTAGTACTTGCTTTGCTATGTACGCTCGCCATGCCTCAAAGTCTTTTATAGGCTCTTCTGGGTAAACTGTTTTCATTTTTAAATAATTGTAATGCTAATATCTTATGTACAACATGTTAATACAAGTATACATATCTATAACTTATTAACAATAAATATTTGATAATGTAAAAGGCCGACTCCGTAGAGCCAGCCTAACACAATGAAAACATAAATGAAGGGCGTACAAACAAAACGCCCAGTTTGCAAATATACTACTCTACTTTATTTTTTGCAAGTAATAATTTAATATCTTGTACAGCTTGTAAAAGTTGCTTTACATCTTCTTTGTATTCGCGGCAGTCATTTTCTATATTTTTAACTCTAACGCTAAGTTTTGTGTAATCGCCATGAAACTTAAACACAGTACCAATTAAGGCTATAGCCAGCATTATTAATTCATATTGTGTAATGTCCATTATTTCTTTACATATTTATCTGCACTACGTAATACAAAATAACCCCCTACAGATGTAAGTAATAGACTTTCTAATAAGTTTATGTACGCATCTTTTACACATAATACATTGAAAGCATCAAGTAAAGCAAATATTAAAAATATTAAGCATGAGCTTAGTACTATAATAGGCCGTACCATAGAACTTAATTTATTTTGGCTGTCGCTGGTCCAACGCTTAGTTACTTCTGCTTCTGCTTCAGCTTGAAATAAATAAGGCTCTGCTTTCTCTGTAAGATCTTCAGTATCTAATAAATTTTTTACTATACCTAGCCCACCACTATCTGGCAAAAGATCACCAACTGTATCTAATATATTTGGTGCTTTTGCTTTTAGCCATTTACCTAAGCCAGTATCTTTTATCTTTTTACTCATTACAGAATTTTTCTCCGTACTTCTCAACCACATCAAAACCAGGGCAAGCCTTGTTTACATTTGGTAAATCACAATGGCCTTTTATTTTTACCTTGCCAAATATCATACGTAGGCAAAGCATAAGAGTATAAAAACTATTGTGCTGTGCTTCTGTAAAATTATCTTCTGGCTTTCCTATATCATCTATACCACCTATAAAGCAAACTCCTATACAGTCGTTATAACCTTTTGCATGAGCGCCACGCTCAGTTACTGGCCTACCAGTTTCGGTAGTGCCGTCACGTTTAATAATAAAATGATAACCACAACCTTTCCAGCCTCTAGCTTTATGCCAGCTATCAATTTCTTTTAGGCCAATATCTTGGCTTTCTTTTGTAGCGCTACAATGCAGTATAACTTTATTAAAATTCATAACCTTGTATTTTCGCTAACAATAAGTGCCATTAGATCATTAACTTTATTTATAAGCTCTTGTATTTTATTGTGCCTATCGTTATCACTAGACCTAGTTGGTAAGTCCGATATAGTGTGGTTATTATTTGATTTTTCTAGCCAATCCATTTTTTTAAGTAATTGCCAATAAACTGTAAGATACATTAACATTAGTAGTTACGTTACCTCCCTCAGCTCTTTTAAATACAATAAAAATTAACTCACCAGCTGTAACACTTAAACCAGTTAATGAAATATCACAATTATAATGTAGATCTTGGCCAGCATCGTTATTTGCTGAGCCAGTACCTAAAGAAGTTAAAGTAATTGCAGAGCTTGAGCCATTTGGCCTAGCTCCCTTTAATATAGTTACATCGATATCGTTTGCGTTACTATCGTTTCTTATAGTACTCTTAAATACAAGTCTAGTAAAAGCTAAAGGAACTAATATTCCATTGTGGGCATATTGGTCATCTATAGTAGATATACCACTAGAGCTTGAGTTTATAGTGAAAGTATCCCAGCCATAAAAATTAGAACCATAGTAATAGAAATCCTCTCTACCCATAGAAGCCATAAAACTATGACTAGCTAGCATATATGCAAAGCTTTGCGCTCCAAAGCTATATACACCACTACCATTAGTACTTAATATATCGCCGTTTGAGCCATCTGCTACCTCTTGTAGTACTCCATTATCATCTATTGTAGCAATGTTAGCTCCCGTTTGTGAGCTTCTGTTAGCAGCTACAGCAGTAGCTAGTAACGCTTGTACTGGTGCTACGTTTTCTGCTATAGTACTTCTAAAATTATAAATACCTCCTACATCTCCTATACCTAAATTTATATCATTTGTTATTGGGTTATTAGGTGAAATAACATTTGTAAAACCAGTTGTGCTTGTAGTATTTCTAGCTATTTCTACTAAGCTTACGTTAGTTTCTTCTATACCAGTAAAAACACTTAATTTTGTTGCCTTGTATTTTATAGTAGTATTGCCACCAGTTTCTACATGAGTTAAGCTGAATATACCATTCAAACCAGTATCGGTCATTTTAATAAGAGTACCTTCATACATCTCCCTAACAGTACCGTAAAAATTAGCCATTTCGCTAAGTATAAGTTTTATACTTGGGTAGGTATTAGTGCTTTGCATTAAAGAAGTAAATGCAGTTTCCTCTCTTTTAAAACTACCGTCGCTTTTTCTATATCTTACTATTCCTAAACTTTTAATAAAGTCGTCATTCAGCAGAACTTCACCAGTATCTAGTGTTTTTCTTGTACCTCCAGAATTTATAGCAGAAAATTTTCGCTCATTTGAAGGTTCAAAACCGTTAAATGCTCTTAGCTTCATTACAACTTTTGGAGTCGATAGACTTTCTATAACACTTGCACCAGTTCCAGAATATTGCTGTATTGTAGCAGTATGATCTAAAAAATCTACTTCACATTTTACTTTAATTCCGTTAGCTGTATCGAATGGTATTGCTGGTAAAACATAATCTCTTACCTCATGTATCATTTGAGCTTGGGTTATTACAAAAGGATCACTAACAATAGATATATGTGTAGAAGATGTACTAAATTCTATATCATCTGTAGCAACAAAATTTGTGTAAAATTGTGGATAAGAGCTAAAACCGTAACTAGTATCATATATAGGTATTTCACCTCCAGTACTTTGTACTCTTTCTGCAAATTGGTCAGCACCTAAAGACGCACCGTCTTCATCTTCATTCAATAGCTGTATGGTTATTCTTATTACAATTCTACCTATTGTAAAAGCATCTGGTGGGCTACCAGCGTTACCGGTAAGAGACCATATATTTGAAGGTGGGCCAACAGCAGCTTGGCCGCCCCATTGGTTATGCAATACTACTCTTAAACGAAATACGTCGCCTTCATTGAAATTATGATAATTAGTGTGCTTCAATTCTCCATATTGCCCAATGTTATCGTTCATTGAATTTTGTAACGGATCTGTATCTAATAAAAAAACCCTAGAGAATAAAGTTTCATCTTCATGTACTTTCAAAGTACGATTTACTTTTCTATATGGCTGTAAATATGTAAAACTGCCGCCAGCTAATCTTCTTTTGTTGCTAGCATCGTTTGTAATATCTACAGCTGATTTATTTGCTGGGCCATGTAAAGCTACTGCTCCATTGCTTCTATAGGTTTTACCGCTCGCAGTGTACCCGCTTCCGTCTTGAGCTTCTTTTTGAAACGTAGCAAAGCTAGCCATAACGAATACTGGAACATCTTGCTCAAAGCTTTGGTAAATACTTACTCCTAAATATTTACATATCATATCTAACACCTCGTAACTATTCCTTACTAAATCTTCAGCATCGTCAACATAAAACATATTATTGTCAACTTGAGTTTCCTCTAAAAAACCTACATTATTACTAGCGCTTACATATTCGCTTGGCGTCAAATCATCTTCATATGATAGCTCTTTATTAAAAAAACCGAAAAGGTCATAATCATAATACCACCTTGTACGAATATTTTTCAAGGCTTGCAAAATATGTTCTAATAGTGTTTGATTATGTCTAAATCTATTGCCCGATGAATCTAAGTATGGTGCATCTTTTAAATAGCCAAGATCATCTGTAGCTGTTAAATCTATTTGCTGTGGCAAAGAATCGCTAAAAGTTATTTGGTCTGAAATCAATGTGCCTACCCATTTAGTAGCTGTAGGCGTACCATTAGAATCTGCTCTAAGTACTCTTACACCATACCTACCAACTGCTGCTGCTGCAACCTCCCTTAAAAAATCAACTTGCGCTTGTGTAGTACAAACAAAGGTAAAGCTACATGTACTTGGTATTATAGCTTTATAAACGTCTTGCTCGTTACTTTCATAGCTTATCTCAGCACCAGCTACAGTTATGTCAAATTCTCTAATATTAGTACTTACTTGCGTACTATCTACTATTTCTACTCTATACCTAAAATTACCAAACCTACTACGGTAGTCTGCTCTAGCTTGAATCGTTGCGTTCATTAAATTGCACCTCTTAAATTACCAACCTCTCGGCCAGCTCTTTCGTTAGTTAAAAATATATCTCTGCCACGTATTACGCCTTGTACTTGTACTTGGCCACCAGCGCCACCTATCATTGATTTTAATTTATCTAAAGGAGCTATTACCTCTGGGTTTGAGCTAACGCCGGCATATTCACCAACTTGTACCAAAGTGTTACCAGTTACTATACCACCCTCAGCCATAGCTGGAATATCAGCATCTTTTCCAGCTTTACTAACAGCAGCTTTTAAGCCTACGCCTAATCCTATTAATAAAACACCAGCTGCTATTGCAGCTATTGGGTTTAGTGATTGTAACGCTTTTTTAATTCCATCTATTGTAATACCGTAACCTATCGCTAGCTGTCCTAAATTAACGGCTAAATCAGCTAAAGGCGATAGTATGCCCTCTGCAAAACTCTTAGCACCAACAGCAGCCTCAATACCACCTTGGATTAAACCACCTACAGCGCCTTTTAATGTAGTTAAAACTGAATTATGAAATTCTTCAAACATCATTATAGTAGGATTTACCCATGATGTAAGCTTTGAAGTCATATCTACAGTACTTTCGCCAAGCTGTTTAAATTGTTCGCCAGTATCGTTAGCTATTGGACCCATCTGTAGTAAAGGGATTTGAGCTAAGGGTACTACTCTAGCTAGTGTTTGATAACTAGATGACGCACTAACTACACTTTGAGTACTTGCTACTTGTTGCTGTTCTAATTTTTCTAAAGCTACATTAGCAGTTTTTACTATATTTTCATAAGTTTTTATATCGCGATTGGCTTCTTTTTGCTGCTTTTTATACTCTTTTATAGTTATAACATTTCCTTTATAGCTAGCTTTTAAATCAATAAGAGATTGTTTTAGCTCGTCAACTCTTTGTTGCCCTCTTTCTGCTGCCCTTGTAAAGCCATCTTGGTCAGCTGTTAACTCACTAAAAAATTGTAGATCTCCTACCTCTTGTGCGTTGTTTGCAAATTGTGCTAAGTCATGTGTTAGAGCATCTAACTCATTTCTCAACATGTTAGTATCCATTGCTTCCAAAGGTATTATACTACCTCCAGCAGTTTTTTGAATGTTTACTAAACTATCGTTAGCACTATCAACATCACCACCAAAGTCTATGAAAGCCATAGCTAGCGCAGTAACGCCAGCTACTACTAAACCTACTGGACCAGTTAACGCTACAAGTGCCGTTTTTAGTATTCCTATAAACGCAATTAAATTAGGTAATATTACTAACAAAGGTCCTATAGCAGCTGCTAGCCCTCCTATGATAAGTATAATATTTTGTGTACGGCTACTAAGGTTAGTAAATCTTGAAGCTATGTCGCTTATGAAGTTTGCTAAACTTACAATATGAGGCGCTAAACTTTGACCAATAACGATAGCAGCACCTTCTAAAGCAGATTTCATTTTTGCTAAACTACCTTCACTAGTGCTGTCCATAATACCAGCCATCTCTGAAGCTGTACCAGTAGCATTGTTAAAAGAGTTAGCTAATTCGTCTGTAACTCCAGTATTTTCTGCTAATATTAATAATGCACTTTGTGCGCTTCTACCTACTTCATCTTTAGCGTCTGCTAAGTTTAATCCTTCATTAGCTAAACCTTTTATAGCATCAGCTACATTACCTCCAGTAGATCCTAAATCTGATATTATACGTCTTAAAGCTGTACCAGCTTGGCTACCTTTTATACCATTATTAGCAAGGGCGCCTAGCATAGCTGTAGTTTCTTCTATACTTAAACCAGCTGCTTTTGCTACTGGAGCTACAAACTTCATAGAATCTTGGAAGCTTGACATATCTAAAGCAGTAGAGCTAAAGCTAGCAGCCATAACATCTGTAACTCTTTGAGTTTCTGAAGCATCTAAACCAAAACCACGTAAAGTAGCTCCAGCTACCTCAGCAGAAGTAGCAAGGTCTGAGCCAGTAGCTTGAGCTAATGCTAAAGTAGATTCTGTGACTTTTGTTATTTCATCTGCTGAAAAACCTAGCTTACTAAACTCTAGTTGTAAGCCACTTACTTCACTTGCTGTAAATCTTGTGCTACTACCTAAATTTAAAGCATTTTGTTCTAATGCTTCAAACTGTGACGCTGTTGCACCAGACACAGCTTTTACTTTGGCCATTGATTGCTCAAACTCTGCTGCTACTTGGAAACTGCTAGCACCAACAGCAGCTAAAGGTAAAGTTAAATTTGTGGATAATTTTCTACCCAGTTTTTTTGTTTCCTTTCCAAACTGGCCAAGCTTGCGCATACCTCTGCCCAAACCTTTATCGAAGTCTTTAGCATCAACGCCAAGCTTTAATATTAAATCACCTAAAGAAGCCATTAGAAGCTAAGGTAAGAATTTTCTTCTGAATACTTAACTAATTCTTTTATACGTTCTTCACTAAATGAAACTTCTGATTTTTCTAGTTCTTTTTGTTTTTCCCAAGTAAACTGGCATATATCTTCTGGTTTTATTCTAGTACCTTTTTTAGTGTGTGGCTGTAGTAATATATGCGCTACAAATCTGGCGCGCTCCCATGCAGCTTGTTGCTTGCCATTATCTATTTTATGAAAGTATTCTAAAGCTGTAAAAAGCTCGCCTAAAGTACAAGCCCAAAAATCAGAAGGGGGATACTTTAGTACCCCCATTCCCAAACCTATTAATTTTTGCCAGTTTAAAGGTGTATTATCCCCTTCTACTTCTTTTTTTTACCTTCGCCAGTATATTGCTGTAAAGCAGTTACGGCTAGAGTAACGTGTGAAAGATCTACATAAGGCTCAATATCTGCTAAACTCTTATCAAAGTCTATGCCTTCAAAATCACAGCCATCAACTATACCTACATAAATAAGCCAGCTCATAGCGTCAGCTGTCATGGTACCAGCATCTCCAAACTGAAATACGCTTTTTTTAGTTTTATGCTCAAATTTTTTGAGCGCACGAAGTGAATAGCGTAGTGGATATTCTACGCCGTCTATTTCTATAGTCATGCTATTACATTAAGTAGTACCCTTAACTATTGCTCCAGTTAGCTCAAAAGAAGCTGAGTAAGTTGGTGCATCGTCAGTACCTCCAGAAATTTCTAACGAAGTTAAAATTCCAGAAGCCTCGAAAGTTTCACCACCAGTAGCAACTTGGTCAAATATCAAAGTTACAGCTGCACCAGTATTAAAAGTTGCTGTTAATGCTTTGATACCATTTGAGCCAGAAAATTCTTGTAATCCAGAGCATGACATAGAGCCAGACTTTTGGCCAGGAATAAGCTCACGATTTCCAGCGCTATCTTTTGTAGTTACATCAATAACGTCATGATTTAGAGATAAGCTTACCTCTTGCGCATTTGCTATAGCCGTACCACCTAGAGTAATAACTAAATTTGTGCCGTTTACAACTGCCATCTTATTTTGTTTTTTTAGTTTTTAACTTAGCTGCAATATAGCCACCTTTTTCTAATTCTTCAACTAATTCTGGAGTACATTTTGCACTTTCTCCTTTTTTTATTGTATGCCCACTAGGGTGTTTCCAGTCTTTTACAAATGTTACTTTTTTAATCGCCATTTTTTCTATTTTTTATAAAGGTACAAAAGCTTTGACTTCTAACACGCAAGCATATCTGTCTGGGCTTTCAAAAAATTCTATATCTTCATCGTCTAAAAATATCTTATCTATTACTACACCACCAACATTATAAGAAGCTCTAGCGAAAGTTTCTTTTAATTTAGTTAAAAGAGTAACTGCTTCAGCATAAGTAGCAGTATAGCCAACTATTTCAACTCTACTTAAATTATGAGTAGCTGCTTCTTTTGTATGTTGTATATCAGAGTTTGTAACTTCATAAGTAATAAAAGGTAAAGTCGTTCCACTAGGCGCTTGCAAAGGGTGAATCTTAGTACCTACAATATCTGTAACGTCGCTATTTGCTGACATTAAAGCTTTTATTCCTTTTGTAAATTCCATATTACTTAACTCTTTTTGGAAACTCTTTTTTATATAAAGCTATTGTTTGAGCTATAACTTTTGGCCCATCACTTTTTATGTGATTTACTAAAACGCCTCTATTTCTATTTGGGCCACCTTGTATGTGTTGTTTACCTTGCTCAACTATAAATTGGAACCAACCATCTTTACGACTATTAACTTTTGAGCCAGTTCTAGATCCTATAAAAAATACATGATTAGCTTTGTGCTTCTTTGGTTGCCAAGCTGAAATAGAACGCTTGTAAGTACCTTTTGTAACAGTTTCACGTAAAACACCATCAGAATAAACTAAAATATCTTTATTGTATTCAGTTATCTTTCTTTTAAGGCGCCTTGAAGAAGCTCTAGCAACTCGCCTATGAATGTTTTTTATTTTTTGGTCTGATCTATTACAAAAGGTAGAAGCCTTTAGCATTTTCTTTTGTATCTCTTCTAAACCTACTAGCTTTGCTTCCATTACTCTACTAAATTACAAATTAAGCGAAGTGATAAGTTACGACCTATTTCTTGTACGCTTTCTATATCGTATAACTGAGAATTATATAAAACTCTATCTCCAGCAGTTATATCATTTACATCTGTTGAAAAACGTATCAAAAAACTAACATTTTGCTGGCTAGTTTCAATACCATTACTTACTCTTTCTTTACCTCTTGAATTAGTTTCAATCATAGCCCAAACTGAAGCACTAGAATTAAAAGCTGCTACAGATTCTCCGAAATCGTTTTGACTAAAACTTCTAAACTGTAAAGTAATTTTTCTATCTAGCTTTCCTATTCTCATTATCTGAAGCTTATACTTCTATAAGTGTTTAGTAAAGATTTTATTCCTAAAGGTATTTCTTTAATATTACCAACCTCAGCAGCTTGGCGATTCTCAAAGTAATGGCCTACAAGAAGCCTTACTGCATGCACTAGAGGTTCGGGTGTAGTTGAATAACCGCAAGTTGCCGTTACTCTTACGGGTGCTAACGCATCACCATCAGTACTTGGCGCTGTGATAAATTTAATTAGAGCTGGTATTCTAGCCTTTTCTACATAGTAGTTAGCACTATCTAAGGTTATATAAGATCCAGTTTTACTTGTTTTATATTCTACTGCGCTTACGTTTATGACTGGCCCTATTTGAAATTCACCTATAGCGCCAAAAGCTTGAGCGTAGAAATAAACACTTTGGCTAGTTAGTCTAGTGTTACAATAGTTCTCTACAAATTGGCAAGCCGCAGTACGGTAGCTATTTATTAAACTATCTTCATCAGAACTAGTTACTCTAAGATGATCTTTTAAATCGCTAGTACTTATTACAGTAGCATAGTTTGCAGCAGCAACATTCTCTACACTTACAAACATTTTCTATTTTTTTTTTACCGGCTTTACTATAGCATTTATAACTCTATCTACGATAGCAAATATTGCGTCGTCTTTTACACTTGGGGTTAGGTTTACTATCACTTTGGCAAAAGCCATTAGAGCTACAGCTATCTCTAGCCAGTTATTACTTAAAAATTCCATATAGCTAAAATAAAGAAAGGGCAGCTAATAAGCCACCCTTTCCAAGTATAGTTATATACAGTAGATATTAGCTATCTGCTCCAGCTACTGCTACGCTGTTAGCTAACATGTAACCAATAGCTCCAGAATCACGTAGCCCTACATCGAAGTAGTTATCTGCTACGAGCTTCACAGTACCAGCTGAAGCTCCGCTGAACGGGTCAACAGTTAGTGAGTAGCCGCCCCATTGACACCAGAATAACTGTGAGAAGTCTCCGTAGAACATAACAGAAGAAACAAAACCAGCTCCTAAATCAATATCAGTACCACCGCCAGAGAAAATTGCATCTGCATGAATGTTAGTACCCTTAACATTAGGAATATTAGATGTCCAACGTGCATTATAACCCATTAGGTTATTACCTACTAAAGCAGCTGGACCTCCAGCACCAGTTACGTTAGCTTGCATTAATGCGCCAGCTACAGCTGGAGACATTACAAAAGCAGCATTATCTCCAATACCATTACCAGTAATATCAGCCCAAAGGTTCATAACAGCAGCAGTATCAACAGCAGCTAAATCGTTAGTACCACTTTCTATAGACTGTACTAGCGTACCTTGCCCAGCTGCAAATTCAGAGTTAGTTGGTACAAGCTCAAGCTGTGTACCCTCAATAGAGCCGTTACAAATCTTAGCAAAAGCGTAACGGTCAATAGAGTTACCAATAGCTACAGAGAAATCTCTAGCTATAACATCTTGCATATTTCCAGTAGCTTGGTTTAGAGCTTCCTTAGTAATAGTCATCTCAGCAGCGAAACGCTGTGGTGAAAGTGTAACGCTTGACATAGAACCAGAGAACGCAGTAGCAGCAGCAGCCTCAGCTGGTAAGCTTGCTTTGTCATTTGGTAAGCTTGGTAGTTTTACATCACCTACAAAACCAGTTAGCTGTGTAGCACCTAGCTCTTGGATAACTGGTGTAGCTCTTAGAGATGGAGCAACTTCTGCGGCCTCAGTACCAGCTGTACCTACAGCTGTATCTGGTGTACCAGAAGCATCATTACCGTATACGTTACGCTTTTCAACAAACGATTGTGGAATACATACATTACCTCTAAGCTGGATACCGAAAGCAGAAGCCTCTCTAAGTGCCTCTTGGTGTATTTCTTGCTCTAGTCCAGATAGACGGCCTTGAGCTGCTTCACGTAGGGCCTTACCCATATCGTAACGCTTATTCATTTTATCCATTTCTACAGCTTCGCCCTTTGGTGTAGCATTTACGTTAGCATGACGCTTTACGTTATTCTCTGTAGTTTCTGCTCTCTCGATAGATTTATCGAGTTCAGCAATATCAGAATTTAGCTGCTCTTGACGAGTTAGCTCTGCTTCTGTGTAATCTCTAGCTTCAGTTTCTGCAACCTCCACCAAAGCATTAAGCTCTACTAGCTTGTTGCTTCGTAGGCTTTTTAATTGGTCAGATTTTTTCATCTTAAATTTATTTTTAATTATTTTTTTTGGTGTGCTAGTTGCACGAACTTCTGGAGCAGATTTTTCTTCTACTACAGTAGCATCTTTAATATCTTCTTTTTTACAGCCACAACTTTCTTTAGCTCTTATAGTTGCGCTTGCTTCTGCATAGGCCGGAACCGTAACTACAGAAACGTCATAGAGTCCCCGTACCTCTTCTACCGTTCTTAGGTCATCTTGCCAACTTTCGCGCTCTATAGTAAAAGCAAAAGAGCTTTGCGATATATCGCCACGCCTCATAGACTCAGCTAAGTCTTTAGCATAGCTTTGATTGCCTAGCTTTAACTCATACTTTAGGCCTCGCTCGTCTACGCTTAGTTTTAGCGTATCGCTTGTAGTCCTACCGAGTACGTAGTTACGATCATGGTTCAATAAAGCAACTACGTCGGGCGATTCTGTAAGCGCTCTGTTAAAAGCTTCGGGCGCTATTTGCTCTCTAAAATTTCCTATTTGCGTTTCAGTATTAAATACAGCTGCATAGCCTACGATAGTACTGCCCTTCTTAGATTCTCTTATTTCAAAATCTGCTGACTGTGTACGCTTATGTACTACGCCTTCAGCTTGTCTATATCCGTTACCGTTGTCATCGTCATTAGCTCCACTATGACTAGAGCAAGGCATGTAAACAGTCTTACCTTCAAACTCCATAGAGTGCGAACCGCTACAGCCTAAGTCCTCAGCTTTAGCTTCGGCTTCTTCTTTATTGTCGTAAACTGGTACGCCGTCAACCATGCCGACGCGCGCACGCTCTTTATTATCTTCTTCCATTTTACTTTTTAATTTATGGCCTTCTGGAAATAAATCCGTATCATGCTTACCACTACGGAACTTATCATTTTTTAAGGCATACAAAAAGCTATTAACTCTAGCCATTGCCCACATTTCAGGGCTGTTGACGTTAGGTCTAACGCTTTCTGGATTAGTTTTGTAAGCCCCTATACCACGCTTAAATACAGCGCTTAGGGTTCTTAGATTCGTTTTGCGTACTTCAGAGCGCACGCTTTCGTTATGCTCTTCTACTTTGTTTTCTAAAGCAGTTTTGGCTTTGCCAGTTATTTCTTGGCGCTCTTCTTTTTCAAGCTTTTCTAATTCTTTTCTGGCCCATCTTAACATGGTAGTTCCTCCCCAAGCTGCATACATCACAGATCCACAAACTTCTTTACCATTGTTTAAAAATTTACCAGTATCGTAAACTTTTGCACGCGATAAAAAACTAAAAACTCTTTTAAGTCTATCTAATGTAAGAGGCTGTTTGTTAGATATAATACCAGCAGAACGCCAACCTACAGCAGTACCACACTTAGAGCCATAATCTTCTTTATGCTTTAGCGCTCTCTTAGCTGCATTAACAGCCGTTTGTGGATAATTACTGTAGGCCATTAGTGCTTATCTTTTCGCTGTAAGCTTCAAACTTACTAGCGCTAATTACATTTACTGGAATACGTAGAGCATCGCCACCCTCTATAGTAGGTAGATTCTCTTGGCTTCTTACTTCGTTAGCTGTAAGTACTCCAGCTTGCAAAAGAGTATTGTAGTAATCTGCTCTGGTTTTTAAATCGCCACGCATTAAATCATCAATATTGAAACGTACAAAATAGTTTACTCTTTGATCTGGTGTAAGTAGCTTGTTTTCTATTTCTTGCTCTATACGTCTGGCTATAGGTAGTATCGTATGCTTTGCAAAGAAGATTCCAGCTTGCTCAGTATTAGAGTAAGTAAAGTTACCCTCTAAACCAATTAATGCAGCTGGCACGTTATATATTCTAGCTATATCTTCTGCGCTCATCTTACGGCTTTCTATATTTTGCGCTTCGTCTGGACTTAAAGCGATGCGGTCATATTTGAAACCAGCTGGTAGAACTCTAGTTAGATTTCCAGCGCTTGAAGCGTTCCAACTATCTCTTACTATATCTAGTTGCTCTTTCTTTAATGGCTGGTCGCTAGATAGTACACCAGTCATTATAGAGCCGTTATTAAAATACTCTGCTGCATATCTTTCAGCAGCTTTGGCTAATCCAAAAGTTTCTGCATGTAAGTCTAACGGAGAAGCTCCGAGTAAGTAAGGTATGCATAACATATCGTCACTAAATACAACGCCTTCTATTCCATCTACTTCAAATACGTCTGTACCTTCATAATCTAACTGCTTTACAGCTTTTGTAGGTATAAACTCTAAGCGCTCTGGTAAGCCAGTATTTTGATTTCTGATAATTAGTGCATAGCCTTTACCATACAAAAGCATATTAGCTATAATCTGCTCAAAGAAAAAAGAAGCTGTCACGTTTTCATCTGGTGACTGGCTAAGTAAATCGTAAATACTTAATTCTGTTGCTGGTCTAGATCCAGTACCTTCACGCCTAAGCGCTGTAAGTTGTAGTGTACCTAAAGTACTAGCTATCTTATAAATGCAAGCATATACAGTAGGTACGCTTAATGCTTTTTCTGCGTTCATGTTCACGCCGCTTCTTTGTGCTGCGCTTCTTAGACTTGCCCAATTTCCACCCGTATAAGCTATAGTTGCTGCTCTAGTAAAAAAGTTTCTTAGACGTTCAAACATTGTTCCAAATATAATGATTATTCAAAGCTTTCAGCTAATTTCTCTACTTCATTTTCATACAATATAAATACCTCTTGGTTGTCATTGTGTTCATATAAAATATGTAAATTACCATCTTGTAACTTAAAAGCTAACATTTTATCGGGAGCGCTAGCAACTAGTAAAGCTTTTGCTTTCTCGTACTTAGTCATTTCAGCCATAGCTATAAAGATAAAAAAAAAGCGCCAAACGGCGCTTAGTTTTAATGGTGATATTGCCCAGCTATTTTACTTTGTTACTAATACTCTATCTTCTGTAAGTTTTACTACTGTTAAGCCTAGAAGCTCCATATTTTCTTTTACTGTATCAAAGCCGCCTAATCTCCAGCTAACGTTTTCTAATACTAAACCGCCGTTAGTTACTTTGTAATCTGCTTGGTAAGTGTTAAGGTATTGCTTTAAAAGTGTCATGTTTTCTGTGTTTTTGTTTGTTTGATATATCAAATATACGACGATATTTTCATTTGTCAAGTATTTTACACAACTTTTTTACATTTATTTTATGTTTGCCAGTGTTTACTAGGGTTACAGAGCTAAATTTTTTTAAAAACTTAGTACTTTTAGGTCGTCGTCGCTAATTTCTGGCTCTTGTTTCATGCTTTCGCCTAAGCCCATTACCATACTAACTATAGGATCTATTTTATTTTGTCTAGTGCCTTTACCTTCTACTTTTCCTTTATCTGGTTTTATATTACCAGCTGGATCAGTACGTAGTTCTACATTTTGTAAAGACCAAGCTAATACCTTATCACCGTCATGCTTTAGCTTACCAGTCCTTACAAGAACTTCTAGCTGCTTAGTAGGTGCGCTCATACTTATAAATCCTTGCCCATAAGGAACTAAAGGCGCACCATCGTTAGTTAAGTCTATTGCGATTTGTGTACTATTGTATCTATCGTAAGCAACCTTTTTTACGTCGTATCTATTTAGTAGGCAATCGTTTGTAGTTTCTAAACCATTAGGCGTATATGTAACCCCAGTAATTAGCCTACGTATATCAGCGTAATCTGTTACGTTGCCTTCTGTTAAAATAAAATTATCTTGCTCTATAAAATCGCTATATGGGTGCGAAGCGTCAGAAAGTAACGCAGCTTCGTAAGTATCTTTAGGTAGCCAATAGTATCCTTTTACATGGTATTCATCTTCTACGGGAAATACTAAAACTAGAGCCGTTAAATCTGAAACGCTCGCAAGATCTAAACCAGCGTAACAAGGCAACCCAGTTAAATCTTTTGTCTGTTCGTTCTTTGCCCAATCTTCTGCGGCAATCCAAGTCTTACTAGCGCTAACCCATGTGTTAAGGTGTTTTATTTTGAACTCTGTTTGGTAGCTACCGCCTATATTTTTAGCTTGTACGTACTGGCGCTTTAAGCCGTCTAGTGAAATTGTAGCGCCTAAGCTTGGATTTGCCTTACGCCAATTTTTCTGCACTTTCCAGTCGTCGCCTTCGTCTAGCTCATATATAATACCAAATTGACTATCATCTTTTTTTACGCCGTCTAATATTTGTTTTACTGTTTTTTGTAATTTATAGCAAGCGCCTTGGAAAGTACCAGCTGTGGTTATAGTCAAGTGTAACGGATTTTTACGCGACTGCATGGAAGAGCGTAATACATTACTTACGCTATCATCTCTATGAAAGGCGTATTCATCAACAGCGCAAAAGTTAGCATTAAGACCATCTAAGCTACGGCTATCGCTACTAAGGTAGGTTACTTTCGTATCGTACTTAGGTACATAAATATCGTGCTTACCTACTTCGCAGAAACCTTTAAGGGCTGCACTACGCGAAGCCATACGGCTAGCTTCGTCAAAACCTATACGGGCTTGGTCGCGCTTTGTAGCAGCAAAGTAAACTTGGCCAGCTTGCTCTTCATCAAAAATAGCAGATGCTAAAGCGCAGCCAGCTATTAAAGTAGTTTTACCATTTTTACGAGCTACAGATATATAGCCATATCTAAAACGCCTAGAGCCGTCTTTATTATACCAGCCGTAAAGATTCCAAAGTATAAACTGTTGCCACGCTAAAGGCTTAAAGGCTTTGCCAGCAAATTCGCCTACAGTATGCACTAAGCACTTGCTAAAAAAATTTAGGTAAGCTAAAGCCGTAGATTCTCTAAACTCAAAGCCTTTATTTTTAGCTTGCTTTAGATCGTCTAAATATCTTTGGCAAGCAAGCACGGAATATTTACCCGCTACAATTTTGCCGGCTACCACATCTACAGCGTATTTATGCGCTTGGTGTTTCACTTGCTGCTTAAAAGATTATCTAATAAATTATCGTTGCTTTCTATTTGGCTAACTTTATTTCTTGCAGCTGGTGTTAGTCCTAAATCACGTAAAATAGTTAAATACCTAGTTCGCCCATCTACTAGCTGTTGATGCTGTGGCCTATGCTTATGCATGACTTCACCAGTACGGGTTATACATTCGTAAGTTGTACCATTCTTATTTATAAAATCTTGTAGAACGTCTAGCTCTGCCCTTACGTTGGCGGCCATTTCTATAAGTTCGTTATCTGGCTCGGCATACTTGTTATGATCAATAAGCCAAGCGCTCAAACGCTCGTAAATTATCAATGCTTCTTTATTCATGTCTACTAATATACACAACCAAAAAAGGTTAGGTTTCATTTTCATGGTCACAAAAT
>VTLG01001184.1_pt1 | contig 16663 bp, 27 predicted proteins | sample 4694571 | NCBI WGS metagenome assembly VTLG01 (sample SAMN12604809, study PRJNA352737) | marine metagenome | biome: ENVO:00000447; feature: ENVO:00000209|ENVO:00000569|ENVO:01000036; material: ENVO:00002151; isolation source: viral sequences binned using virsorter ...
AAACGTTGCCATGCACTACTCCACCTTTTGATTCAATGTCTTCACCCATTGTTGTTTCTGTAAAATCAATCTGGTCTTTTCTGATAGCTGCCGCAAAGCCGGGGTGTCGAATAATAATTGCGGGGGTATATAAAGGTTTACTTGCTCTTTTACCGCAAGACCTACAATAAAACCACCCCTCTGAATTATCTTCTTTACAATGCTGACAGGACATTAAGCCCCACCAACCACCATGGTAAGTATTCTGTCGCCATTTAACTGGGTATGAGTAATAGATAGAACTTTATTATTTGTTGAATCTAAAGTATCTATATAATCCTTTATATCTCTTGCCATTGAACCAACGGCTCCAGTTTCAATACCGGGATTTCCGGGGTGAATGAATACCTTCACTTTTACATTATCATATACAGCCATATTGTCTCCAATTTTTTAAAAAATCTTAGGATGTTCGGGGGTCATCCTTTATACGACAACCCCCACAGAATCCAATTCTGTTTACCCTTAGTTATTCAGGTTATGAAGTAGTAACAGCGTCATCAATACTAGATAAACACTCACAAACCCACTCAGCTCCAGCAGCCATCATATTAATATAATCGCCCTTTTGAGCACTCGTTCCAATCACAAGATTAGAAACTTGAGTACCCGCTGTTGAGTTGGAAGCATTACCTCCAGCATCTTTCATTACCAAGCTAACAATTGCGCTACCAGCTGCTATTGTAATAGCACCAGTTGGCGTTTCTTCTTCAACTACGAATTTGTAGTATACTCCATCTTCCAAAGCTGTTGGAAGAGTGATGGAATAAGCTCCACCAGCGGAATCAAGCATAAATACTTTTCCACTGTCATCGTTTGTTAATGTTCTAGCTTCGGTAACATTTTCTACCTTTTTCTTGACACCAGCTGTTATACCACTATTTTGTTCTAAGACAGCACTTCTCATTGTTCATGCCTCCTATTAATTAGACTCAAAGTTAAATAGAGCGTGAGCTTCAGGAAGAGAAACTTCAAGACCTGCTTCGGTAAGAACCATGTCTTTACGTAAATCTTCATCAGCTGACTGTACATTCGTTTGAATGTGAGTATCTCTATTTACCCCATTGCCTACTAATGGACGATAAGCTACGTTATCAAGGTCAACTAAACACATATATGGCGCTGCATGGCCTCTAAATAGAGGTTCTTTTACAAGCGTCAAATCGCCATGAATAGTTTCAACCTTCATTACTTTATGCCCATAAGAACCACTCGCTTGCGACATCATAGGATTCGCAGCAGAATAAGCGCTTGATAGGAAAGTAGATGAGCTTGCCATCTTATTAAAAAATGAAATAACAGGAAGTGAACAAAGCGCAAGCTTTGATGAACTACCACCACGAGCTGGGTCAAAAATCACTTCAAGGTCTTTTAAGATAACATCGTAAGTTGTTTCAGCATCTGTACGAGTTGTAAAATAACCTTTATCTTCAGTATATGATACCTGAGTTGTTGCTCCGGTAATCTGAGATTGTGAGTTTTTGATAATGTGACCAACAATACCATCGGTATAATTGATGCCACTTTGAGTCGCAGCGTTTCCAAAAAGCATAGCTCTTTCGATGTCCACTTTATGTTCGCGAAGTTTTAAATTCCATATTCTGTCCCACTCACTAGCATAGCCGCGGTAAACCGTAGCTCTTGCAGTGTTAGTAAGTTCACAGGCTGTCTTAAAAATCTGACAATACCCAGTACCATTATCTAATTCACGAGACCAAGAATCTGGGGAACCTGAACCTTCTTCGAATGCACTTCCAATAACTGTACATTTTTGACCATCAACAACGCCAGTAGTACTACCAGTTGCTGCGGAAATTGTACGACCTGTAAATTGGGTTTCAGTGCTACCAGCGACAGGAGCAGACTCAACACGGACAATAGCTGTCTCGGGTTCGTTTGTGCTCGCATTTGTTTCGCCAATTGCAAATACCATCCCTTTAATAATCCAATCAGGAGCTGCACCAGCACCGTCATCAACGGTGTAGGTTAATGTGCTACCTGCGGCAGGAACAGTATGAGATGCATCAAGTGCAAATGTTCTATCCGCCATTTGGATTTTATTACGGTCTTTTAACCATCGGAACTGCGGGTCGTCCGTTGGAACTTTAGCAACCTTAGATAGGTACACAAAGAACGGAGATTCATCAGGAGCTAAATCAGCAACTCTGTCGCTGAAATTATATAGCCGCCTTGACGGAATCGTGCTCGATATGACCGCACCGGGGTCACCAAACTTTAACGGGCCGGGATTATTATATGTTGCCATATTATATATCCTTCCTCAGTTTATTGTTTAAAGTATGCTATTACGGCTTCCAGCATTTACAATGTTGTCCCACACCTGATTTTCTTCAGATTTAGGAGAGCTAGGTGCTCCACCTTGTAGAACTCCAGCTGTACGTGGCTGGTTTTGAGCAGCTTTCACTGCTTGTGCCGTATCGGGGGCGTTACTTCTTTTGTTAACGTCCCTATATAGCTTCACTAGATTCGATAACCCAACTTGTTCTTTAGGTTGAGTAACAAAACCCATAAACTCATTGATATCACCATCTGACATCTTATATGTATTTCGTAACTCATTAACCGTATTGTTGTATGTTATCTCCTCTGTCATTTGTCGTTTCTGCTCACCCAACGCATTGCTCACCACATTGTTCATCATCTGAACATCTTGGTTCATTCTGAATTTAAATGATGGCGACTCTGGGTTGTAATAAGCATCCCAAGGGTTAAAATCCTCAGCAGGTAAACCTTGCTGAGTCTCTTGCTGTGGTTGTTGCGGTTGTTGTTGTCCGTTCAAGTTCTTCTGTAAGACGTCCACTAAATCAGGTCTTGATTCTAACAAATCACCAAGAGGTTCAAGCCTTTTAAGCTTGTCGTTCTCTGCTTGTGTTCTGTCATACATTGACTGAAATTTGCGGGCTTCAATTTCCCATTCATTCTCTGGAATCGTTTCGCTTTCTGTTTCAACTTCTGGAGCTGAAAAGTCAACTGGCGCTTCCTGTTCAACGGGTTCTGCTGAATCAACATATTGTTCATCAGCTTGTTCTCTTACTTCTTCAACTATACTTGGGCCACCATCAACCAAACCATCAGCTTGGGGTACGGCCTCTGTCTGTGTATTGTCCATATATTCTCCTTAATAGATGTCTCTATGCTTCTGGAGCAGAACTGGCGTCTTTTACAGTAGATGCCAATTTCTCCGCTTCGAGCTTCACCTTGTTTTGTAGATTGTTTAACTGAACTCTTCTATCAGCTTTGGCGTCTGAAGCGATATCCGTAAGTCGAGATTTAAACTTTTCAACCTCAACCCGTTTTCTGTCGCTAACAGACTCCCTTTGGGCAGTCTGGAGGTCTCCCTCCAAATTCTTTATTTGCTCTCCCATAGCCTGAACCTGTTGCATGAGTTGATTCTTCTCATCGGTTCGGCGTAGGATAGCTTCTTTATCAAATATTTCTGGATTCTTTTTTAAGACCTCTACTCTATCCACAATTCCCATTTTGAATGCGTCCATGTAGACACCAAGCTCAGCCCACTTATTTGTTGGCAATGTAGAACCCGGTTCAATTCTTAAATCATGTTGTCCTAAATTATGTCGTTCTTTTTTAATGTCTAAGATAGCGCCCACTTTATTGTCATAATTATTAACCATTACTTCGGTCATGTCGTTATTAGCGCTATTTAAACGGAAAATCTTTTTGTAGGTATAATGACCTTTAGATAGATTGTATAAGACCTGCCCAAGTCTATTGATACTAAACTCAATATCTCTTAGTTTAGACTTCGGCCTCTCAGTACCTAAAGCAATCATTCTTTCAGTTCCCTTAACTGTCTCAGGTGCTTTCTCTGCAAACCCGTGCATCATCTCTGGTAATCCAAATGTAAAATCAATATAGAACTCACATTGTTGAATAAGTTTATAGAACTCACCAGCAAGTGGTTGCGGAGCAGGGAAGTGAGGTTCTCCTTGAGTAGAGTCTACTTCTATTACTGCGTTTGGATTTGCCCAATCTCTTTCTAATTGTCCTAAGTCCTCTACACTACCTAATGGTACTAGTAACTTTAATCCACCAGATGCCTGAGCATGGGAAAGAGCCAATGACCATAATTTATTAAGAAGACGTTGCATCGGACGAGCTCTTGACACATCTGACTTTGGATACGGTGTCTCTGTGAATAGATTTGGGATAGGTACGACTGGGTAATGGTCAGTATTGAGGATTGTCTCGTAAAGAACGATTTGACCAATACTTGCACATACCTTAACCCGTGTTTGTTTAACTGGGATAACTTCATATTGGCTTGCTTCTATTTGTTCTCTATTGTTCTCTATAAATTCTTCATACTCATTATCACTAAATACGACTTCCTCACCTGTTTGCATATCTATTACGCGATAGAAATCAACTTTAACTTTATAGAATCTTTCTAATATCTGATATTTCTGTCTTTCAAAATAATCTAAATCCTTAGCTTCAGCAGGAGTAAATACTTTCTTACTATTGCTATTCACTGCATCTGGATAATCTTCTTCTAAATAAGTATCCAAATCCTGAATGATTCCTGTTTCTTTTTCTCCAGTTTCTGGATTTTCTTGTTCGCCTAATTCTGGGTAGAGGCTAACGACCTGTTCACCTGTGAGGATTGTAGAGAGGATAACACCTTCAGCGTCATCATACCATCGGTTGCGAGTATTCGGAGAGACGTATACCCTGAATGGGTTGACATAAGTGAACTTGACATCGCCCCTACCAAAATCTGATTCAGGGTCTATATATGCATATAGATATCCCATGCCGGTAGTTGCATAATCGTGAATTGCTTGTTTTAACTGCCAGTCTCCATCGGAGTTGCCCCAAACATATCCCATGATAGTTCTCCACACAGAGGCAACCTTTACATCTGAATCCTCTCTAGGGGTCATTGTAAAAGCAGGGGGTCTGGAAGTTAATACAGCTTTAAATTTTTCAATAGCTGGCCCAATTCTATCCATTGGTACGTCAGCTTGGTTGCGGGATTGTAGCTCATCTACCTCTTCACTGGTAAAATGATTCCCATGGTAAAAGTCTACGTCATATCTGGCTTCTGTATCCCAATCCTTACGAGCATTGCGCCAGCGACGGTATAAATCTTGGTTAAAGTCAGCTCTCTTGTCTTTTTCTAAAACCATTAGTCCTCTTCGTTAGTTAATCTTTGAACTAAAGCTCTATTAATTAAGCCTTTAACCTGTGGATTTAATGTTTGAGGAGCAATCCCTTTTCTAAATAACAATGCTTGTTGTCTTTTTGATAATGGTGTTTCCATTCCAAAGGATGCAAGATAAGCAGTAGATAGTTTTGGTATTTCCATTTCTGCTGATGTCATTTCTCCACCCTTTATTGTATACCTATCAACGGGCTTTACTCTCCTATCCATACCTATACTACCCATTAATGAATTGTCAAAACTTGCATCTCCCATACTTTCTGAAGGTCTTCTTTCTAAAGCTTGTCCACCTTGAACCATTCCACCCTCCTGATACATTACTGGGCCACCTTGCCTTGCTTTCTTACGACCAGCGCTTTGTGGAATCTTAGACTTTTTCATTCTTTCTTGTAATCTTAAAGAATCTAAATAAGTGTCTATTGTATCACCAGTGAATGGATTAATATTTTGATTGACATCTCTCATACGTAATTGATTCAACAGATGCTGGAACTCATCATCAGTTGTATCTACGGCAGAAGTATCAGCAGGCATTGGCCCCATCAGTTCAATGGGAGGGCCATATACTGTTGGATTACGCATTTCTTGCTGTTTACGTGGTAAAGCTTGACCGCCAGCTTGGTAATAGTCTATTGGGCCACCTTGTTTTTGTACCTTTGGAAACCCTTTTGGAAATGCTTTCTCTACAAAGCCTTGTAACTTAGTTTCCCAATCTAATTGTTCAAATGGGTCTTTAAAGCCTTCTTCCATTACATATTCCTGTAGAGGTAAATGCCTTTGTTGTTTATGACGACCAGATTTTTGAGCACCACTTGCAGTTTCTCCAGATACAGTAAAATCTACATTGCTCGGGTCTAAATAATAACTTGTATCTATATTTACTGTTTCTGGGGTAATCCCATACATTGAAGCAAGGGCTTCTTTAGTATATCCCCCTCCTTTAGTGAACATACCTTCAGGAATCGAAACACCCTTCTTTTTTCCAATATTTTTTAAAACATCTAAATATTTATAATAATCTTCTACGGGGCCACCTTCTTGATATACTGGGCCACCTTGTTCGTAACCAAACTTCGCCTTTCTTGCTGCTAAAGCCTCTGTTAAATCTAATCCACTATTATAGATAGCATCATCCATAAATTCCCCAACTTGAGGATTGTCATAAGGATTTAAAGACTCGGCTATTTCATCTGCATACTTAGCCTCATATCTTTCCATTTCGGCGGCAAGCCTCTTTCTTCTTCCATATTCCCCTTTTGCAGCTTCCAGTTTTTGTCGTCCTGACATTGTTTTAGGGCTAGTTCCCGACCAATCTATAGGGCCAGCCATTCCGGGTTCCGTCCTACTAAAGTCTTCAAGATGCTCACCTTCTTTACTTTTCTTAATAAATTCTTTTGCCCTTCTGCTTAACTTGGGTAGCGTCTTTGCTCCTTTTAAAACCCTACCAGCAATCGGGCCAGCGGCTAACATTAATCCAGCCTCTGCCGCACTTTGAGGAGCGAAGAAATCTATTAGACCAGCAAGTGCTCTTTGCTGTCCTGCCGCTCTTTCTGGGTCTTGATGTCGAGATGGAAATCTACTTACAAATCTTTCACCCCATGTTGGAGCTACTTCCCCACCTTCTTGATACATGGGGGATTTAGGTTGAGCCAGTCCAGTTTGTAAAGAAGCTGAAGCAATTAAAGCATCCATTGCAGTATTGCCAGTATCCATCTTCTGGATAGCACGACCTTCATTGGTAATTTGTTTTAAAACGGGGAGATAATCAGGAACGACTTCCTTTGGAATAATCCATTCGCCGCCCTCTAGTTCAACGGGCTGTTCATCGGCAACCATGCCGGCGACTCCGCCTTGTTCGTGAGATGGCCCCCGTACTAGACCGTAACTGGGGAACCTGCTTTTTTTATTAGCCATATGGTATGTGGATTTATAGCTTTATTTAAAATGTTTATAAACAGTTGGGTCAAGATATACTTAACACCTTCTGAATCTAAGAAGGAATTAGTCAACAATGCAATAAATAATTAATTAATTTCTTGCTCCGGTCAACCAGTTATATTTCTTAAACTTAGGTAATAGCTTACCCTTACGGTTTGAGGATTTAAAATCTTCTTTAGATGATGCTTGAGATTTAGGAGCGCGAGCAAAGTAATCAGCATAGTATAGAGCATCCATGATATCATCATTGCGAGGCTTGGGATGTTCAAAGAACTCATCTACTATCTCGGTCATCTCTCTTCTAATGTATAGTTTCTTAGAATTAACGATAGGGCCAAGTGTTGTTTCTAGTCTATCTTCCTTCTTTATTCTACCGGGAGGCTTGACTCCTTTAAAGATACCGGGCATTAATCGTTTCTCGTTGGCACTCATACGAGTTACCATATCTCTAACCATCTCTTGTGCTGCTACCGTTTCAATCGTTACCCTCTTAACTGGGCTATACTTCTTAGCCAGCTCTATTATCTTTGCTGGTACATCAAATGTTGGTATCCTTTCTCTAAAGTATTCTAATACATAGCGATTATTCCTTGAGTCAATCCCCATGACCAGTATGACTTGAAAGTCAGAAGTGGCTGTCGCTGTAGCGGCAAGGTCAACCCCCAGATAAATATTGATTGGAATCACCTCGTCACCCTCTACAATGTAGTTAAAATTATTCATTAGCTTTCGTTCGCCATTGTAGTGTTGTATTCTATCTATCTTAAAAGAAGCATTGGATATATCTCGAGCATCATTCATATACTCTTGAGCAAACTTATTCACAAGTCCAGCCTCTATAAACTCTTGTTTCTTGTGATTTAGTTTAGATAGGGGGAATTGTTCGGGCCATAAGGCTTTCCCATCCTCAATTGCTCTATGAAAGAATACATCCCATGGATATGAACGGTCATCCTTCTTTGCTCTCTTATGTCCATCATAGGTCATCTGTAAGAAACTATCATAGTGAACAATAGTACCAGCGAGCCATATCCAGCCTTCATTTCCGGGGGACTCCTCAAGTGCAGGATAAATTGTGGATACGACCCACTTCTTGATTTCATTACGCCTTTCAGGAGTCTTAGTATTCAACTCAGATTCAAAGTCGTCTAAGATGATACCCGTATAACGAACATCTACCTCTGCACGGCCTCTGAGTCTCTGGCTTGTACCTTTGGCTATGATTCTATCTCCTTTAGGCGTAACCAAATCTTTCTCTGTCCACCTTTTACCAACAGTTCCACCATCCATGTTTCCAAAGTAGTACTTAATTGTTTTATTCGTTTCTAAGTGATATCTTAAATATTTTAAGTGGTCAATGGCCTGACCCTGTTCTTCTGATACCCATGCAATGAAATTCTGGTCATCTTCACCAGAAAAGCATAGTTTGTGTAGAATAGCTGATTTAGATAGGATTGATTTACCAAAACCCCTAGGGAGGATAATACAGATACGCTCACCGGGTCTAGTAGAGATAAGTCTTTTTGATACGGTATAGTGACAGGAGGGAGATGCACTCTTGTGCATAAAGTCTTTAGGTAAGAACGCCCTACCAAAGAACAAGAGGTCTTGATACGATTTAGCTAATATCTCATCCCGGCGTGCCATTTCCTCGGGAGGAGGTATAACACTAAAGGTTTCGATTGGCTTCTTGTCTTGCTTCTCGTCTAGCTTTGTAGGCTGCTCTTTTTCTTTGTTGGTTTTCAAATGCTAATTTTCGTTTTAAACGCTTGCGGTTCTTACTCTCTTTATTGGGCATAATAGAATTATACTACACCACGTCCAAGTTGAACATCTTTAAATTTCTTTATTATCTCTTTCATTATATCCTCGGTATCTTCAGGACTAGGCCCGGGCTCTAATACTCGAGGTGGTCTAAACATAGGATGGTCTTCAGGGGAATGTCCACTATCTAAATAACCCCTAGGTGGGATAGGAGCTCCAGAGTCTTTAAATTGCCTTGAGCGGCTTTGGTTAAGAGCTTCATCTAAAAGCGTCTTCCAATAAAGTTGTGTTACTGGATTATACTTGGCCTGCTCCATATCTTCAGGGGATTCCCCATCTACAGGCCAAACGATATCTAATTCTTTCTTTTGAGGAATCTGTAGAACCTGTCCACCATCTTGATATTTCTTTAAAGCGGTTAAGGCGATTAACTTATCTATTGCTGAGTGTCCGTTTCCCACTACCACTTAACCTTATCTGCCCAGTAGGCAGCTGACATCTTACCTTTAGAGATATTCTTACGATGTCTTGCTTTAAATGATTTACGTCTAGCCTTTTGTCTGGCAGATTCACCCGCCTTTGGCTTACCAGCGGTCTTAACACCCTGTTGACCAAATCGGATGGTCTTAACTTGTGCACCAACCTTAGCAACCACAACATGGCTCTTTGTTTTATGACCCGGGGTTCGCTTAGGTTTATTATAACCAGATACACCAGCCCTAGCTAACCTTGAGTCTTTTTTCTTTTTAGTCATCGTTTCTTTATTTTTTTAATCTTATTGTTATGTGTTCTAGCAAACTTATGCGTTTTGGTCTCTCGAATCAATGTTCCACTATACCTTTTACCGCCATATGTCCAACTAACACGCTTTGGCTTATTCGCCATTATCTACCCCAGCTCTTCTTTGCTTGACCTTGAGCCTGTTTACTTAACTCTCCATAATGGTATAAGCGTTTACTATTGGGGCCATGCGACTTACCGCTATGCAATTGACCGTTTGGCATCTTATGCATACCGCCTTTATGTTCTTTACCACTTTTAAGGTAGTGTTTAACTCCCATTGCCATATTAACTCCTAATCAGTTTAATATTATATATTACAGTACCCCAGCGTATTTGCTTAGGATATTGCCAAATCTTCTTATTGAGATGCATTTTCTTCAATTAGGCCCGTCTCAAAGGCTTTAAGTTTATCTTTTGAGAAACCAGTGAACTCTTGTATAAGCGCAATTGAGTCGGTCTTCTTCTCAGTAGACAATAATCCTGATATCTTCATCAATGTCTCTAAAGCTCTTAACCTATCCCCATCCCGGGCATCTGGCTTATCTACCACTGATTTCGCGTTTTCCAATAAATAGGTCTTGGTAATCCCCAAGTCATCCATTAATTGTTCAACTTCTTTGTTTATCAATGTTCTTATCCTCTTTTGTCTTAATAAAATCTTTGCCCTATTGAGAGCATATCGTCTGTTGGTGGTCTTATATACAGCTAAATAGGCCTCGGTCGAGTCTCGACCCATTGCCACCATCTTCGCAAATAACTTTTCACGGGCAGTAATGTACTTACTGGTCTTGTAGCGTGTAAAGGTGTAAATGTCTTTCGGAGGTTCACCTTCTAATTTTGACTTATCGTGGGCATAAGCCGTTCCCAGTAATGTCCGTACGTAATCCACGTCACCGTTATATTGTCGGCTAAACATGACCGCCCGCCTTAAAATACTCAATACCTGTCCATCATCACTTTTAGCCCACTCTCCTTCTTTGGCTCTCCGCCAATTATCCTTTAACTTGGTCTTTTTGTGATGTTTCCTAAATTCTTCTTCGTTCTCGTATAAATGATAATCAACCCCACTAATGGTCTTAATGTACATTGCTTAGGCCTCGGCTGAAAACTCGCTGTCAAAGATGTCAATAAGCATTGGAGACTGTATTTCATCTATAATCAACAATATCTCCATCATGTACTCATAATCACCAGTCTCGCGAAACTTACACGAAAGAGACTTTAAGGTATCAATCGCAGGAGCGAGGTCTAAGATTCCGGTTGGTGGGCTAGTTTCCATGCTAAAATATACTATTGTATTATGTTTTTAAACAAGATGAAAAAAAAGTATTGACTCGTATAGGTTAAAACAAATAAATTTAAGTGTCGGTTGAGACAGAAATAATATTATAATACTATTAATACTATAATAGTATATACTATATAGTATATAGTACTATAATACTATAATATTAATAATATTAAATACTATTAAAAAAAGAAGAGAATAGTATATACTAAGTATAGTAAGTATTAAGTATAGTAAGTATAGTACCGCGAAGTAGTAGAATAGTACCCGCGAACCATCCCTACCCTAAATTCCCAAAAAATTCTAAAAAATAATATTAATATGCGTGTGGGTCTTTTAATTATAGGGTACTGCCCCCCTAACCCATTTCAGGTTGAAAAAGTTAGATTGAAAAAGTCAATCCGAGTTTCCCTAGGTTGAAAATGTGGCTCGCAGCGTGCAATATTCAGGGTCATACTCCATCAGTTTCAAACTATTTCACGACGAGGAATCAAATTATTTTTAGATATATGGAACTTATTAAGTATCTCGTGCATACAATAAACATATTGTTTATTGAAAATTCTAACTCCCCTGTTGTGGGGGCGGAGCCGTCCGAAAAAGGGTAGCGGTTCGACGGTCACTTATTCAAGTGACTTCCAATTTATTTTCATCAAAACAAAAACGAATAGGAGACTCAAATGTCTTTAAATAGAAACGGTATTGTAGAAAATCAACTTAATGGTATTACACTAATTGATGGAGTTCCAGATTATACTGGATATACTGAAATTAAGCCAGAGCCTGAAATACAAGCAATATCTGGAAATACAGTTGATACTTTAGAAAATGTAAACGGTATTAAATTCGACCCATTCGCTAGAATTGAGATTCAACAGTTAATCAATGATGATGGATTCCAATCACAAGCTAGAAACGTCAAGGTATACAATAATGATGGTAAGGGCGTTGAGGCTGGAGTAGTTGGTCAAAATTACCTATTGATTAAGAATCAAGAAGTGCATGATAAATGCTCTGAAATACGGTTAGAGTCTGGAATGGAGTGGGAGCATGATAAGATATTTTTTGATGGTAAACGGTACAGAAATGTATACAAAACTCAGTCTTTAGCTAGAACGCTAGCTACTGGTGATGTGGCATTCTTGATGTTTACTGAATTGAATAGCTATGATGGTTCAACTACCGCTGGATTCCGAGTGGATTTTATGATTCTAGTTTGTCAAAATGGAATGATATCACCACGATATGGATGGGATTCTAGATTCCGCCACTCACTACAAAATGTTAACTGGCAGAATGAAATTAAGGCAGGTGCACTGGCACTTACTGGAAATCTAGCGCAAACAAGACTCGACAGATTCGCCGAGAATTGTAATGCATTACAGAACCCACTTGGTATGGACAATCTAAGCGAAATTAGGAAAGTTTACATAGATAAATTACCTAATCTTAGATATGGTGAAATATTAACAGAATACCACAAAAAGGAAGGTTCCACAATGTGGGACTTAATGCAAGCGGGAACGAGTACACTATGGCACAGAGATAAAATGACCAATGCGGACTTTGTCAACAATGGTAATTTTGTAGATGGATTACTGAATTACGGTAAGGAACTGAATACGGTTGGAATCTCACAATAAATTAGGTGAGTGGAGTGCTGGGCACCACTAAAAACTGCCCAAGATTTAAATAAAGGAGCTTAAATGTAATCAATAAGCAACACCAAAAGCCCCCCATTAATTTGGGGGGTATTTTTTTTGTCCAAAATTATTTTCTATAATCAATTCACGTACGTAGATACGACCATATTTCATAATATGCCATTCACGTACGTACTTTTTTAAAAAACTATTCACGTAGGTAGAATTCACGTACGTTGTATAATCTATTTTTATTACAGAAATTCACGTAGGTAGTATAATTAAACAATAATTCACGTAAGTAGTTCAGATTTCACAATAAATATATATTATATAGTATAATTCACGTAGGTAATGCAAGAATATTACATAATAAGGGTGTTTTTATAGTATTTATTCACGTAGGTACTAATATTAATAGTATTATCTATTATATCTTATATCTTATTTAGTATATAATACTAATATATTAATACTTTACTATATAAAAGGGTACTCAGTGTAATTAACAAAAAAGCAATTATTTTAATTTTTTTTTAGTTTTTATGGAACTTTATTTATATTTCGAAGTATATTTGACTAGAAACAATAACTAAAACAAGGAATGAATATGAAAAAAATTATATCTATTTATTACACCAATTCAGATTGTACGCCAGTTACTTTAAATGATGGCACTAAGGAATATGTAAATAAAAAGCAATTAAACTTTTATGGATTAAAGTCTGAAATTGACAGTAAAGCAGAGAATTTAATTAATAATGATTCTAGCGTAAAAATTAGCCACGCTATTATTCATTAAAAAACTTTGGAACTTTTAAATAATTAAAACATATAATAACCAAAACAAGGAATAAAAAAATGAAACAAACTATAAATGAATATCAATTTACTGAAGCGTTCAAAAGAATAAGACCAAATAATTTCTCATACGAAGGTTTGAAAGCCTTGTTTGAGTGGTTTGAAGAATTAGAAAACGATACTGGTGAAGAAATGGAACTGGATGTTATAGCAATTTGTTGTGAGTTTACAGAATATGAAAACCTAAAACAATATAATGATGAATATGGTAATGAATGCGAAGAAATAGACGAAATTGCAGACGATACGACACTAATTAAAATTGACGATGAACGATTTATTATACAACAATATTAAAAAAGGATAAATAAAAATGAAGAAAATAAGTGCAGACTATTTTAATTTTGTATTCTCTAACTATCTTACTTGTGAGCTTACAAGAGATGAGCTACAAGAGTTTATAGAAACACTATTAATTCACTTAAGATGCTCTTTAAAAAGTACAAGTGATGAACATTTTCAAGATTATTTATTTAAACAACAAACGGATAACCTTAAGAAAGATAAATATTGGTTACAGGAATTATATAAATAAATTGGAACTTTAAAAGAATTGATACGTATAAATAACAAAAGAAAGGAAATAATAAAATGAAAAACAAAACAAAACTAACAAGTGCTAATATTCATATGATTAAAAGATTAGCTAAAGAGAATAATAAAAAGGGTGATTCAACGATAACAAGAATAGAAATAGCAGATAGATTACCTCATAAATCTATGTCAGAAACTTTTAATCTTATTTTTCAGCTAGAAACAAAAATGGGAGCAATACCAGAGTTAAGAAAGGTTCGTAATATAGCAGATAAAAATTTACTTGCACTTGGTAAATCAATGATGAGCAACTTTGACAAAGTAAGAGAGGTATTAAAATGATTTATGATGCAAAAGTTGAAGTACATTGTGATGGATGTCAAAATGAGTTTGTCGAGATAGAATTGGAGTATGTATATACTGATTATTCTGGAAAAAATGGTCATTATGACGATTCAAAAGTAATTGAAACGCTCGAGGATGAACACGAATGGAAGGCTGATGAGGACAATCAATATTGCTTAGAGTGTAAATAATAAACAAAGGATAGGTAAAAATGAAAACTTATTATAAATATAGAGGAAAATTAGTTGATTTGGAGAGCCATTTTAATTGTGTAACCTACATTACCACCAATAAATATGTAGTTGTTTTATGTAGAAGAATTTTCGATGGTCGAAATGGTAAAAAATATATACCTAGAAATAAGGTTGTATTTGAGGAGGATGTAGAAAGTTTTTATAAGAATAAAAAATAAATGGGAACTAATTTAAAAATAACCAGTTAAATAAGAAACAAAAGGTAAAATGATGATAGGAATAATAAATGCTAATTCTCCAAGTGGTAGGATACTGAAACAGAAATCTAAACAGATTACAGAAAAGAACCATAAAGAGATAACTAAACAGTTTATGAAAAGAACACTACCATTCACAGTTGGAAACAGATGTCAAGGGGTAGCAGGGAATCAAGTTGGAATGAATGAAAGTATATTTACTGCTAGACTTGGTAATAAATGGATAACTTGTTTAAATCCTACAATAATTGATAAGGGGGGTAAAATCATACAGAACTTGGAAGGGTGTCTATCAGTATCGGCTAAACGTATAAAAGTGCCGAGAAACACCCAAATAACGCTTAATTTCCATAAAGTAGGGAACTTCCAACCCCAAAGCAGAGTATTATATGGGAATGATGCATTAGTGGTACAACATGAAGTAGACCACTTAAATGGAAAACTAATAACCGATTACAAATAAAGGAAAAATAAAGATGGAAGAAAAATATAAATACGATAACCTTCTATATCCATTCTTAGTTCAAGATATTGATAATGGGGAAGAAGAACAATGGTATCCGAAGGGTGTTATGGTAAATCTTGCTTATGAAAAAGATGAAGAAAAACTATTAAAGATGGGTGGAAAAGGAATTTGCACAACTGCTGATGAAATGATTTACCACTATGTAGATGAGCAGAAGGTGGATTTAGATAAGTTAAGGGTTGGAGATAAAATAATGTTAGATGCAGAATTTGTTATATTAGATACACTTGAACCAAAATTAGCAAAGGAGAAACAAAATGAACGATAACCAAAATGCACAATTCGGTGGAGATACTGGAATAGATGCAGATTTCAGTACCAATAAAAGGATTGATGATATTGAGGCAGATTTGAGAACCCTTATTGACAAGATGGAACGAGTAGAACAATCTATCACCAATCTAAACCATAAAAAACAAAAGGAGAAATAAAGATGAAAACATATACATTTTTAGTACCTTGCTCATTTGAATATGAGATTGAGGCGAAAACAGAAGAACAGGCTAGGAAGATTTTAGCAGAACAAGGTGGTATTGATATACAGGGAGAGCCTTTATTCTCGGACGATGCTTATAACAAAGATGCAGAATTATTTGAAGAAAGTGAGGTGGAGTGATGGATGTATTTGAGCAAGTAGCAAACTATTTAGTTCACGATTCTGATGAGCCTGTTGGTGAAGTGGAGTTACTTTTAAGGGAACTTTATTTTGGTAAGGGTGAGGAAAAATCTATTTTTAGAGAGTATGAAGATATAATTGAGATAACTGAAAAAAGATTTGGTGAGTGTACTGGGGTTTCTGAAATAGAAAGTGAGGTGGGGTGATGGCTGAGAAACATCTGATTGAACTAGTACCAATTGAAATTACGTGTATTGAATGTGGGGATAAGTTCAACAAGTTTCAAGGCAGTATGGAAGAGAGGACTTGTATGACCTGTATTCTAAAAGCGGAAGACCCAGATGCAATACGACCTGCACCAATTACAAAAAGTGAGGTAGCTAATGACAAGTAGTAAAGCGATAATAGATAAAGTTAAAAAAACTAAAAAGAAGTACGTCAAAAGAAAATTCCCACGCAAGGGAGTTGATTGGAATAAGATAAAGGAGAAATAAATGCGAAAATATACATACACATTAGAAGAAGAGCGTCAGTATGTGGTGGGGATAGATGCTGAATCAGAACAAGAGGCAGAGAGGATGTTGGATAATATGAGTAAGAAGGATATAGAAAAGAACCTTACCGAAATAATTGGACTTGAGATAGTTAGCGTGAAAAAAGGTGATTACT
>VTLG01002849.1_pt1 | contig 16663 bp, 2 predicted proteins | sample 4694571 | NCBI WGS metagenome assembly VTLG01 (sample SAMN12604809, study PRJNA352737) | marine metagenome | biome: ENVO:00000447; feature: ENVO:00000209|ENVO:00000569|ENVO:01000036; material: ENVO:00002151; isolation source: viral sequences binned using virsorter ...
AATTCATTTATTTTGACTATAAAGATAAGATATGGGATGCACAAAAAATAGTTAGAAAACTTCTTCCATCTGAGAGTAAGAGTGGAGATTGGCCAACTGATCCAGGATATACTGGAATATTGAATAATGGTGTTGAAATATTAAACTATAAGTCCCAAAATAGCACACTTTATTATGGAGATGTCACAGCATTTGAAGTTAAGAGAGGTGGATATAATTATGATGTTGTATCTCCTCCTTTAATAGTCCTTAATGACTCAGTAGGTACTGGAGCAACTGGTGTAGTTGCTACTAAAGGTGAATTAGTAAGAGTTGATGTTGTAGATACTGGATACGATTATCTTAATGAGCCTATTATCACTTTTGCTGGTGGTAACCCAGAAGAACACGCAGAAGCAGAAGTTCAAACTGTTGCAGTAGTTCATGAATTACCATTTAATGCTGGATATGAATCTTCAGGTAGTAGAGGAGTTGGATTAAGCACTAATACTACTTCTACTAATACAATAGGATTTACTACTTTCCATAAGTTTAGAGAAGCTGAAGAAGTAATCTACGATAGTAGAGGAATGACTATTGTAGGTGGAATGTCTACAGATTCTCAATATAATGTTAGTATTGTTGATAATTTTAGAATTAGACTTCACAACAATTTTAGTGATGCTGTTGCTGGAATCAATACTGTTAATTTAACTAGCTTTGGATCAGATAGACAGTTTATTAGATCACTTCAATTAAAGAGAATTGTTTCTAGTATTATAGTAAGTAATCCTGGAAAGGGATATCAGAATAAAAAGAGAACTATACGCACTACATCTACAGGAATTAGTACTGCTAGAGATTCTTTTATTATAAAAAATCATGGTTATGAAAATAAAGAGATTATAAGATACTCTGCTCCTCTTACTGGAGATTCTGTTACAGGATTAGCTGAGAATACTGATTACTTTGTTTCAAAGTTAAATGATGATGAATTTAGTCTTAGAAAGGTTGGAGTAGGTACTACTGCTGTTGATTATTATTGGGACAATTTCATCCCTGTAGACATTATAAAGAGTGGAGGGGGTACATTTAACTACCAACCAATTACGGCTACCGTAGAGGGGATCATAGGGGTCTCTACGAGGTCAGGAGGACAGGACTTCAATGCAGTCCTACAACCTATTGTAAGGGGTGAAGTTACTTCAGTTGATATGACTGTAGCTGGAGTGGGATATGGTGCTTCTGAGATTCTTAATTTTAATAGACAACCAGTAATTACTTTTGAAAATGGGGAACTTGCTCAATGTAAGCCTATTATCAATAATGGTAAAATTGTAAGTATTTTACTTCAGAATGCTGGCAGAAATTATCATGCACCTCCAGATGTAGAGGTAATAAGTTCTAGTGGAAATTATGCTCAATTGACTCCTAGAGTAGATGGTGGAAAAATATCAGAAATTAAAGTTATTAAGGGTGGTGCTGGATATGTTGATGGAGAAACTGAAATTAGACTAAAAGCACCAGGTCTAACTGCTCAGGTTGATGCTCAAATTAGGAGTTGGCAGGTAAATCTATTTGAAAGAAATCTTCAAAATATTAAGAATGATGATGGTATTCTTGAAGAGAATATTGATCATAGTAAACTTGAGTATTCTCACATATATGTTCCTAGAGCTCTAAGAGAATCTACTTATGCTATATCTGGAGAATCTAAAGATAATACATTGTATGGTACACCAGATCTAGTTAAAGATCCTATTTCTGGGGATGAGATAGCAAGTGTTAATCATTCACCTATTTTAGGATGGGCATATGATGGACATCCCATTTATGGTCCATATGCTTTTAGCAATACTGATGGAACAGGTTCTATAATTGAGATGAAATCTAGTTGGGAGTTAAAACCAGATTTAACTAATAGATCTCCAGTTGGTGTTTATCCCGCAGGTTTCTTTGTGGAGGATTTTGTATATACAGGAAATGGAGATTTAGATAAGTTTAATGGTAGATATGCAGTAACTCCTGATTATCCTACAGGGACATATTGTTATCATGCTACTATTAAATTACAGAATGATTCTACAGGACCTTTTGAAGGTTATAGAGCACCTGCATTCCCTTATTTCATAGGAAGTGGTTTTAAATCTAAACCAGAAGCATTTAACTTCTTAATCAATTCTACTCAAGAAGAATATGATATTGAAAAATATGAATGGCTAAGAAATACTAGAGATTATCATACTAATTCAGTTAGAAGTGGATATGATTATATTTTCAATTCCAATGATCTTAAAGAACAAACTTTAGAAGTAACTGAAGTTTCTCTAGGTGCTGTTAATGAGATTGGGATTACTACTGGTGGTACGAATTATAAAGTTGGTGATGATGTAGTATTTGATAATGCTGGAACTAATGGTAGAAATGCTAGTGCATCAATTAAGAAAGTTGGTGGTCAACAGGTGCATACAGTTAGTCTTGCTACTACAAGTTTCTCTAATATTGAATTAATTCCTAATAGGTCTAGTAATTCCTTTGTTGGTATTATGACTCAACCACACAATCTTTTAACAAAAAATGTGTTGAGAATTTCTGGACTTTCTACTAATATTAATGGACTTCAGGGAAGTTATGTTGTTGGTGTTAATAGTGAAGCTGTTTTATTAACTAGTGATATGACTGCCCAGACAGGGGTGGAATGGATTGATGTTGGTGGCGTAATGGGATTATCGTTTGTATCAAATGATATTCTTATAATAGATCAGGAAAAACTTAGAATATTAGATATAGATCAAGAGATTGGAAGAATTCGGGTTAGAAGAGCACAAGAAGGAACTAGTGCTGGAGTTCATACAAATTCTGCTACTATTTGGGAAGTTCCAAGAAGATTTAGTTTTACTACTAGAGCAGGAATACAAACTAGTAAAACATTTAGACTTAATACACAAACTTACTTTAATCCACCAGAAGTAGTTGGAACAGGAACTGCAAGAGGTGTTGGTATTGGTACTACTATTACTTTCTCTAATCCTGGATTAGGATTCACTCAAGCATTCATAACTCCTCAAGAACTATGGTTCCCAGAGCATGGATTTGAATTGAATGATGAAATTGTTTATAAAGCAAATGGTGGAACCCCTATTCAGTCTTATAGTGGTGTAAGTGGAAATGCATATAAGAATCTTGATGCTTGGGATAATCTTTATGCAGTACCTCTTTCTGCCAATAGTATAGGTATAGCAACTGGTAAAGTTGGATTAGGAAGTGATTCTGATGGATATTATGTTGGTATTAATAGTTCACTTGTACCAAGTACTTTATACTTCACAAATACTGGTGTAGGTGATACACATAGTTTAAAAACTAGATTGACAGATGTAATAACATGTAGTGCTCAACAGAATCTTGTTACTGTTTCCACAGCTTCAACTCACCAATTACTTAAAGATGATACTGTTTGGGTAAGTGTAAAACCAATTGGTCTAAACACAGTTGTAGTTAAGTATAATGATTATAATAGAAGAATAGTTTTTGATCCTCAAAGTTTTGTTGCTGGAAATGTAGATTTATCTTTAAACACTATTACAGTATCTGATGGAGTTTTTTCTAGAGGTGATAAGGTAATTCATGAATCTAGTGATCCTTGTGGTGGATTAACTAATCAGAAGATGTATTATGTTATTTTTTATGATGATACTAATATTCGTTTAGTAGAAGATAGAGCACAATTAAAATCAACTAATCCTAAGTATGTTGATTTGACTAGTGCTAAAGCTGGAACTCTTTCTAAAGTCAATCCTCCTATATTAGGAAGAAAGAATCAACAGTGGAAATTTAATCTTTCTGATTCTTCTCTATCCTTCCAATCTAATGGAACTACCTATTCTGCATTCAGTATGGGTTTCTATAAAGATGCATTATATAAAGATGAATTTATTACTACTAAGAAGAATAGTTTTTATGAAGTAGTTAAGAGTGGAAAAATTGGTATTGATGCTGATGCACATCTTTTATTCTCTCTAACTGATGATGTTCCTATTAATCTATTCTATAAGTTTAATCCTGATAATATTGATAAGATTACAGCAGTTAAGAATGAAATAATAGTTGATACTTTAGTTCCTAAGTATAATCAATTTAATATACAACCAACTTACTATGATGGTAATTGGTCTATAAGTGGAATAGGAACTACTTCTTTCCAATATAATATTCCAAATACTCCAGATGTTACTCAATATAATAAAGACACTGCTGATTCTACATATACAACTACTTCTAAAACTGCAGAAGGTCGTATTGTAGAATTTAATATAGAGAGTGGTGGAGCATTGTATAGAGTTGCTCCTAGAATAACTAATGTTTCTGCTGGAACTACTGTAAGAGCAGGTGTTGGTAGTGGAGCAGTATTGACTGCAGAAACCTCAAGTATTGGTGCTATAACAAAGACCAAACTTAATGATATTGGTTTTGATTATCCAACAGATCCAACTCTTAAGGTTATTCCTAATCTTCCTGATATTGTTGAAGTTGAAAGATTAAGCACACTAGGTTTTATTGGAATTGTATCTCAAGGTAGAAATTACGTAGTATCACCTGATCCAATTATTATTGATGGATATACAAAAGAGGTTATGTTAGATGTAGATTTAACATATCAACTTGGAGATGAGCAAGTTACTATTGTTAAAAATACAGAAGGAATTTATGATGTTCCACCTAGAATCGTTCCTACAGGTAATTCTAATGGTGTAGGTATTAGAGATCTCATTTATAGTAATACTGGTGGAGGAACTGCTACAAATAAACCCAATACTGTTAGATTGTATATTGATGATACATTCAGTAAAGCATCTGATTTCCAAAAAGGTGGTTGGTTCCCTGGTGAGAAGTTCTTACTTGAAAATGTAAGTGTAGGACTTGGAAGTACTGGTTTGGGTTATAACTCTAAAGAATATAATTATCACTTATGGGAAATAACTGCTGCTAGTGGTCAAATTGGTGGTGCAAATGCTTATATTGAATTTGTATTCCCAGAAGGTTTCATTGGTGCTGGTCAGACTCCAGGTAAGATGATTCCATCTCAGTCTGCAGGAAGACTTATATTGGAAAGTCATTTCCCAGTTTATGATGTACAATTAAAACAAAGTCAATTCTTTACTGGAGAGAAGGTAGAGGATGAAGTAGGTGCTGTAGGAACTATTCAAAGGTGGAAACCTGAAACTAATAGTCTCACTATTTCAACTCAACAGGAATTTGATGTAGGTTCTAAGATAAAGGGATTGACTTCTAGAGTTGAGGCTTACGTAAGAAGTAATATTAATTTTGCAGCAGAAATTACTACAGGAGCAGGTTCTACTGTTGTTCATGGTTTCCAATCTGACTCTGGATTCTTAAATAATAGTTTCCAAAGATTACCTGATAATGGTTATTATCAAAGATTTGCTTATGCATTAAGATCTCAAGTTCCTATTGATACATGGGGTGAAGATGTAAAAGCATTAAGTCATGTATCTGGTTTCTCTAGATGGAGTGATTTGGAGATTGAGAGTAAAGATCCAGATGCTGTTATTACTAGAACAGAGCCAGCAAACTTTGAATTGGTTGCAACTATAGAAAGTACAACATCAGTATTTGATTATCCTGATTTTGACGATGTAAGTGAAATTACTGTTGATATTGATGGAGAGGTAATTTCTACAGATGTTCTATTTGCTAATAGACCTATTACTGATTACTATCAATCAATTGGTAATAGAGCACTTAAGATTACAGATTTTAGTTCTACCTTTAATAATAGAGAAAGACCTACTAAATTCTCTACTGTAGGTGAATTTAGTGATCATGATGTCTTTAATAAAGTATTCACTATAGTAAAAGATCAGACTTATTCTGATGAAAGACAATTCTCTGTTGTTTCACTTCTTCAGCATTCAGACCAAGCATATATTAATGAGTATGCAACTATTGAAACTTATCCTGAATTAGGAACTTTTGATTATGTTCCTACTAAGGCTGGATGGGATTTAACTTATGTTCCTAATAAATCAGAATGGAATTTATATGATGTTTCTAATGTTTCTATTAGTGTTAAGGATAATATTGTTGGAGTAGGAAGTACTGGTTTAGGTAGTAGTGTTTCAGTAGCAACTACTCATGTAGATGTAGGTGCTGGAACAACTACTACTCTTGTTGCTATGGCAACAACATATAGATCTGCCAAGATGATGGTTCAGGTTGAGAATACTCATCAAGAGTTTTGGGGAACTGAACTTAACTTAATTCACGACGGAAGTAAGGTAGGTATAACTCAATATGGTGATATACGAAATAGTCTATCTGAAGGATCTGTTGGATTTGGTACATTCCATGCTTACATTAGTGGATCTAACGTTCTTGTAGATTTAATTCCTAATGCTAATGTAGGAGTTGCTCTTACTGTAGATGCTTCTCTTATCTTTATTGCTGATCAATCTGTAGCAACTGGAGTTGGATCATGTACAATGGATGTAGGTAGAGTGATATCTTATGCTAGAGATACTTCTGCTAGTACTGCTAGTATTATAGCATCTTACCAGTCTGATGATACTGTAAATGATTGGAAAGCAACTTGTGGTTATTACTTTGTATCTTTTGAAGGTACTGGTGGTGGAGATGGAATGTATGAGTGTTTTGAAGTTGCTATATTAAATTCTTCTTCTAATGAAGTAGAAGTGTCTTGGGGTAATGTTGGACTTAATACTGTAGGACTTGGTACAGTTGGTATTAGTTCTGTAGGTACTGCTAGGAATTTAACTTTTGAAAGTTGGTTCCCAGGTAAGGCAAGAGTCTTTGGTATTGAAATGCAGATTTATGATGATGTTCCTATTTCTGCTAGTCTTCCTTTAGAGAATGTAGAAATTTATAATGATGTAGGTAGATATGTTGGTACTAAGTTAGATCTTAAGACTGCCTTCCCATTAACCCATAATGTTGGTGGTACTGAATTTAATATCTTCAGAAGACAGTTTAATGGTAATGATGATGCTGGAGCTGGTGGTGGTGGAATTAATATTATCAATAATACAGTAGAGATTGTAGATCATTTCTTTGTAACTGGTGAAAGAGTAACTTATAGTTATACTGGAGCTACAAGTTTAAATGCTGTAGGTATTGAAGCAACTACTGTTGCTGGTGTTACCACTGATAAACTTCCAACAGATCTTTATGCAGTTAAGAATTCTAGTTCTACTTTAAGGTTTGCTGAAACTGCTGAGAAAGCTCTGAAAGCAACTCCTGAGGTATTTGTATTAAGTACAGTTGGTATTGGTACTTCTCATCATATTACTGCAACTAATCAGGCTTCTAAGTCATTACTGACTATTGATAATATGATCCAGTCTCCTCTTGCAGGAACTGCTGTAAGTACTACTTTAGGATCTAGTGTAGTATTTGATCAACAACTTCCTTGTACTGGAATAACGTCCTTTGCTGCTGGAGATTTAGTCCAAATAGAAGATGAAATATGTAAGGTTTTAGCGATTGGTATAGGAAGTGAGAAAAATATTAAAGTTCTTAGAGCACAAGTAGGAACTACGTTAGATTCCCATGCTGGAGGAAGCGTTGTTACTAAGTTAGCTGGTAATTATAATATTACCCAGAATACTTTGCATTTTGCAGAAGCACCTGCAGGTAACACTCCATTGAGTACTACTACAGATCCTGATGAGAATGATTGGGTTGGTATTACTACACACTCTACATTCCACGGTAGAATCTTCACTAGAACTTCACCTGTTGCTGCTAGTAAGGAGACTTATACAAATAATATAGTTTTTAATGATATATCTAATCAATTTACTGGAATTAAGAGTACCTTTAGTTTAACAACTGGAATGGGTTCTAGTGAGATTAATGCAACAGGATTCTCCACTTATAATGGTGTGGTCTTGGTCAATGATATGTTCCAAGAACCTGCAGGGGATCAGCAAGGTAATTATGACTTTAAACAGACTAGTGGAATTACTAGTGTTACATTTACTGGGGAACCTTTAGATGTTGCTATTGATAGAAGACCAACAGATACCATTTTAGGTGAAAATGCAAATAGAACTTGGTATCCAGTTGGTGGTAAGATTCTTTCTGTAGGATCTACAGGAGGACTTGGATATCAGCCTTTAGTTTCTGCTGGTGGTAGTGCTATTGTTTCTTCTGCTGGAACTATTACTTCTATTAGTATTGGTAATACAGGTTCTGGTTATAGGATAGGTATTCAAACAACTGTTAATGTTGGAGTTCAAACTTATAGTTCAGGATTAGCATCTTATGTTGCAATTGGTACTGCTCAAATTAGTGGTGGTCATATTGTAAGTGTTGCTGTTACTAATCCTGGAGTTGGATACACATATTATCCAGATGTATCTACTACCTTTATGAATGCAGTAGCTGCTGCATCAACTACAATTATATCTGTTGCTGATACTACTGGAATTGTTCCTGGTAACTTAGTTTCTATTGCTCATACTACTTTAGCATCACCATCAACAAAAGTTGGAGTAATGACTAATGTAACTGTTACAGCAGTTAATTCTGGAACAATTAGTATAGGTGCTTCAGATGTTATTGCTGCTGCAGTTGGTATTGGAACCACTACTGCTGCTCCTGTAGTTACTATTAAGAGAAATGATCCACCTGATGTTGTATTTGATGCTCCTTTATCTTATACTAATATTCCTATAATATATGATCCTAATTCTACTACTGGTGCTGGACAAAGTGCATCTGTTAATTTAGAAGTTGGAATGGGTGGTAGTGTAACTAAATTCAATGTTCAAAGAGAAGGATTTGGATATGGTAATGGTGAGATATTAACTGTTGCTACTGGTGGAGCAACTGGTATTCCTACTACAAGTTCTGCCACTCATAGAGACTTTGAACTTACTATTCAATCTACTCATAATGATGAGTTTAGTGGATGGACATTTGGACAACTTCAACCTATAGACAATTTTAGTAGTCTATTTGATGGAGATAGAAAGGTCTTCCAGATGAAAGTAAATGATGAAGCAGTTTCACTTAAGGCTGCTCCTGGTTGGGATGTTGATCCTATTCAATCACTTCTAATATTTGTTAATGGTCTCCTACAAGAACCAAATTATGCATATAACCTAGGTAGTGGTGGAAGTTCAATTGTCTTTACAACTGCTCCTAAAGTAGGTGATTATGTTCATGTTTTATTCTATAAAGGAACACCTGGTATTGACGTAGCATTCCTTAAGGTTGCTAAGTTAATTAAGAAGGGTGATAAGCTTGATATTGAGAATAATCCAGAAAGTTTTACTGCAGAGGGATATCCTCAGGGACCTGGATTAAATCAGGAACCAAGAGTTATTATTGGTATTACTTCATTGAGTTCTGATACTGTATCTACTAACCCATATAATGGATTAGGTATAACAACAGATATTAGTTTGCTTAGACCTGTTAAGTGGAAGAAGCAGACTGAAGATATGATTATTAATACTAGACAAGTGGGTAAAGATAGAGTTGAATTAGAAGCAGATATCTATCCAGCATCTTATCTTATTCAAGCAGTGGGAGGAGCAACTACAGCACTCTATGTTGATAGTGCAAGACCATTCTTTAATAGGTACAATGAGCAACCTAGTAGTTTAGACACTTTACAGAATTTTGTAGATATTACTGATCAAAATACTAAGAATGTTGCTATTGGAACAGCATTAGTTTCTGAATCAGGAACTATCACAGGTGTTACACTTTCTGATGTTGGTGCTGGTTATACTGGAGCACCTACAATTACATTCTCACCTCCTCCAGAAGGAAGTGGTTATACTGCAGCAACTGCTACATGTACTATTGATAGTGATAAGATTGACGTAATAACTATAACAAATGCTGGTACTGGATATACTACTACAAATCCACCAGTTGTTTCTATAGCAGCTCCTGAATTGGTTAGATCATTTAAGGTTGATGTAGATTCTTATGCTGGTGATTTTGGAAATATAGTTGGATTTGGAACCACAACTACAAGTGGAAAAAATCAAGTAATATTTGATTTCTATATTCCAGATGGGTCTGCTCTGAGGCATACTGGTAATTCTGGGCAAGTTTCTGCTGCAACCACAGTAAGTGGTATTAGCACAGGTGATTTCTTTGTTGCCTACAATACCAATCATATTATTAGTGGACCTGAAGCAGTTAATGTTCCAACAATTGTAGAATTAACTGCTGGTGGTAGTGGATATAAGACTGCTGCTGGATTAACTTCTGGAACCAGAACTGTTGCTACTACTGGAGGTGGAGGGGGTCAAGGATTAACATTAGATATTACTATAGAAAGTGGTGCAGTTACTGCTATTGCTATTAATAACCAAGGTAATGGTTATGTTCTTAATTCTGTAGGTGGACTTAATGTTTCTCCTGGTTCTGGATGTACCTTTAATATTACTGGAGTTTATGGAACTTTAGAAACTAGAAAGGCTGATGGTACTACTAAAGTTGGGGCAACTACTTCTTACATGGATTGTGTATATGAGGTAGCAAGTTGTCAGACTGTTACTGTCACAAATACTTCTATTGGTGCAACCAGTCTAAATGGACCTTATACAGGTCTTACAACTGATGTGAGAAGAGTATTCTGCAACATTGCAGGTATTGCTACTGATAACTTTGATTCTACATTAATCACTTTTGACTCTAATAAGACTGGAGTTGGAACAGTTACTTGGGATACACAAAATGCTGCAACATATACTGGAACAATAGTTTCAATGGCTAATATAGGTCAGTACAGTTGGGGTAAAATTAATGTTGCTAGATCTGATTCTAAGGTTTATAGCACTTATACAGATAATGGTGTTGTAGGTCTTACCACTTCCGGCATGATTACAAGATATAATCCACTAGAAATGAAGGATTATGTTGTTTCATAATAAATACAACTACGCAAACCACTAAGCGCAAATAATGGCTAAACAAGGAATTAGTACAGGAACGAGTCCTAATGATGGAACCGGTGATAGCCTATTGGGTGGTGCCGTTAAAGTCAACTCAAACTTTGATGAAGTTTATGGTAAATTAGGAGATGGTACAACTCTATTTGTAGGAATTGTTAGTTCTATTGCTGTAGATGGTGCTCTAAGTATATCGACTTCTTATGGTGCTCCTACTATCACAGGAACTGCAAATACTGCAGTAGTTAATGCAAGACAAATTTATAGTTCTGGAATTGTCACGTTCGTAGGTGACGGATCAATAACGGGAATTAATACGTTCTCAAATGCTGGATATGATGTAGCAGGTATTGTAACTGCTCAAGATGCAGTTTTATATGATACTGCAAAGATTGCTGGAATTACTACTATTAATTCTTTTGGTATTAATGTGGGTGGTGCTGTAACAGCAACTACTATGGGAATAAGAGATACTGGAGATGGTTCATATGTTGGTTTAAATACTGTCACTTTAGATAATACTGGTATTGGTGCAACTGCTATTAATATTACTGATACAGCAACATTAACTAGTGCTAGAATAACTACTGCAACTATTAATAGTGGAATAGTTACAACAGTTACTGTTGGTGCAGGAGTTACTATAAATGCTGCTGGTATTGATATTAACTCTGGTATAATTACTGCCACTACATTTAAAGGAGCTGTTACTGGTAATGTTACAGGTAATTTAACTGGTACTGCCTCTAATGCAACGCTTGCTGTTAATGCACAAGGATTATCAGGTACTCCAAGTATTGTTTGTGGAATAGTAACTGGTACAAATTTATCAATAACAGGTGGTTCTGGAGCAGTCGTTGCTGGAGTTACTACTTCTGATAACTTTGCTATTGCTGCTAATACTGTTATTACTAGTGCAAGAAAATTAAGTAATATTGCTTCTCTTGACGCAACAACTACAGCAACTATTGAGTCTGCAATTGAAGCAAGTCCAAATGACTTTACTGATTTGAATGTATCTGGTTTAGGTACAATTAGTCAATTATATGTAAATGGTAGAACAAATGGTTTGAATATAATTGGTGTTACTACTGGATTGAGTGTTCCTGGTATTAGTACTCTTGGTATTATTACTGGTGCTACTTCACTTCAGGTCACTGATGTTTATTCTAACTTCTATTTTGGTGATATTGGTAATGCAACTGGTAGTCCAACTCTTACAAATTTAGCAGCAACTAGAGTTATAGTTGGTTCTGCTGTTACTATTGATCAAAAGAATATTGATGCTGGTCAAACTGGTATTATAACTGCTCTTACATTTGATGGTAATTTAACTGGAACTCCAACTTTGGGTACTGGAGTTACTGTTACTGCTGAAGGATTAGAAGTTGCTGCTGGTATTGTAAGTGCTACTACCTTTAGTGGAAATGCTACTACAGCAACACTTGCAACAGACGCAACTAGCTTTACAGTAACTGCTAATAATACCACAAATGAAACTGTATATCCTATCTTTGTAGATGGAGCAACAGGTTCTCAAGGTGCAGAAACAGATACTGGATTAAATTATAATCCAAATACTAATGTTTTAGTTGCAGGTACTTTTAGTGGTAATCTAACTGGTACTCCTACATTAGGAACAGGTGTTACTGTTACTGCTCAAGGATTAGAAGTTGCTGCTGGTATTGTTACTGCTGCAACATTCACTGGTAATATTACTGCTACAACTGCAACTATTACTACAGCAAATGCAACTAAAGTTGTAGTTGGTTCTGCTGCTACAGTGGATCAAGGTAATTTGGATGTTAGTGGTATAACTAGTATTAGATCAGATTGTAATGTTGGAGTAAGTACTGCTACTGGTCTTGTTTTGACATCTGCTAATGGTACTAAGTATAGACTTCTAGTAGAAAATGATGGAACTGTAAGTACTACAGCTGTATAACCCTCTATAAATAAAAAGAAAACTGTTTAAACAATGGCGGCGATAATCACTGACCAACTTCGTATAGTAAATGCGAATAATTTTGTAGCTGGCGTTCAATCCAGTCAAAATTCATATTATGCATTTATTGGAATGCCCAATCCTGCTGATTACAGCTCTAATTGGGACTCTGATCCTCCTGCGCCTAAAGACAGTTTTAGTCAGGCAGATGATTATTATGATACGATGTTGGCTTGTAAGAGAATTAACTCATCAGATATAAGTCAAGTTGTTAGAAAGCTTAAGTGGCAATCTGGTGTTACTTATGATATGTGGAGAAATGATATCTCTAGGGATAATCCTTCCCAACCTTCAGGTGCTTTTGATATATACTCAGCTAATTATTATATAATGAATGATGATTATAGAGTTTATATTTGTTTGTTTAATAATGCTAATCCAGAAAATAATAATCAAGGTGGACCATCTCTAGATCAACCAACTCATACAGACTTGGAACCAAGATCTGCTGGAAGTAGTGGTGATGGATATATTTGGAAGTATCTTTTTAGTGTTAGGCCAAGTCAAGCAATTAAGTTCGATTCTACTGGATATCTTCCTGTTCCTGATGATTGGTTTACTAGTGCAAGTTATGCTCCTGTTAGGGAAAATGCTGATGCTAGTGGACAACTCAAAATTTGTACTATTACTGGTCGTGGAGTAGGTTTAGGTACTGCCAATATCACTTATACTGGTGTTCCTATTTTGGGTGATGGTAATGGTGGTCAAGCCACTGTTGTTATTAATAATGATTCAAAGGTAGAATCAGTTACTGTTGCGGATGGTGGTAGTGGTTACACTTATGCAAATGTAGATTTGGCAGCAGGTGGAGTTCCTACTGGAACTACAACTCCAACATTTAATGTTATTATTCCTCCACCAGGTGGGCATGGAAAGGACATTTATTTGGAATTGGGTGCATTAAATGCTATGGCATATGCACGTTTTGAGAATGATGCAGAAAACCCTGATTTTATACAAGGTAATCAATTTGCAAGAGTGGGGGTTTTAAAGAATCCTCAATCTCATGGTTCTGATCAGATGATGATCTTAGATAAAGCAAGTGCTTGTTATGCTTTAAGGTTAACTGGAACTGGATATAGTTCAGCAGTTTTTACACCTGACTCTTTTATTACTCAGACTGTAGGTATTGGTTCTACTGCTGTTGGAAGGGTTATTGCTTATGATCCCATAACTGGGGTATTGAAATATTGGCAAGATAGAACTACTGCAGGATTTAATTCTGATGGACTTGCTAATCCTAATCCAATTTATGGATTTAGGCAAAATGCATTTAACCATTTAGTTGATCAACCTGGTCAAACAGGAGGAGGTAGTTTTACTATTGTGGGAGGTAGTGTTTCTTTAGGAATTAATACTAATTTCCAAGGTATCTCTACTGTAATAAATAATCGTACATATTATCTGGGTCAAAATTTTGTAAGCGGCGTTGCTCAACCAGAGATTAAAAAATATTCTGGTGAAGTGTTATATGTTGATAACAGACCTTCTATTACTAGGTCTAAAGCCCAAAAAGAAGACGTTAAAATTATCTTGCAGTTCTAAAAAATCATGCCACAGGAAACGAATTTAAATGTAGCTCCGTATTTTGATGATTTTACGCCTACTAGTAATTACTATAAGGTGTTATTCAAACCTGGATTTCCTGTTCAGGCAAGAGAGCTTACCACAATGCAGTCTATGCTGCAAAATCAGGTTGAGGATATAGGTAATCATCTTTTTAAAGAAGGTTCTATAGTAATTCCTGGCGCAACAGCATTTAGAGATGATTTTTATGCTATTCAAATTGATTCAGAATTTTTAGGAGTTCCTGTATCCTTATATGTGGATCAATTGGTTGGTAAGATAATTAAAGGATCTTCATCTGGTGTTACTGCTAAAGTAGTAACATATATTACTGATAAAGAATCTGAAAAGGGAAATTGGACTTTATATATTAACTATGAAGAAAGTGGAGATGATGATGGAGTAAATACTTTCTTTGATAATGAAGTTATAAGAACTACAACAGATATTAGCTATGCTACTACGTTTATATCTGCTGGAGAGGGGTGCGCTAATACTCTTACTACTGATGCTAATGCCGTTGGAATGGCATTTCAGATAGCTCAGGGTGTATATTTTTTAAGAGGATATTTTGTTGATGTTCATGATCAGGTTTTAATATTAGACCAATATAATAGTAATGGTAGTTGGAGAATTGGTTTAACTGTAGATGAAGATGTTATATCATCTGATATAGATCCTTCTTTAACAGATAATGCTCAAGGATTTAATAATTTTACGGCTCCAGGTGCAGATAGATTAAGAATTACTGCTACTCTTGGTAAAAAAGGAATTAATGAGCTTAATGATGCTAATTTTGTTGAAATTACTAGGGTTATAAATGGTGCTCTTGAGAGTGGTCCTACTGAACCCAAATATAATCATCTAGGAGATGAACTTGCTAAAAGAACTTGGGATGAATCTGGTCATTATTACTGTAAAGATTTTACTACTACAGTTAGAGAATGTTTAAATGATGGTAAAGGTAATAGAGGAATTTATTCCCCAGGTCAATTAACACAATTTGGAAGTGAGCCAATTGATAATTTAATGGTTTACAAGGTTTCCCCTGGTAAAGCATATGTAAGAGGATTTAAAGTTGATAAGAGGGTTCCTACCCTTTTTGATGTTCAAAAACCAAGAACAGTAAAGACAGTTGAAGGACAATCAGTTAATTTTGGATTTGGACCATCATTCACAGTTAACAATGTTACAGGATCACCTGTTATTGGGTTTAATAACGCTAATACTATAAGTCTTAGAAGTGGAAGGGTAGGTTCTGATAAACAACCATCAGTATCTCATACTGGTCATGCTAGTGCTGTTGATGCTGGTCATAAAGGTCCTGCAGGTAAGGAAATTGGAATTTGTAGACTTTATGATTTTGCATTAGAATCAGGAGATTATAATTCTACAGTCCCTACTCTTAATCAGTGGGATATGTCTACGTGGGATTTGCAGGTATATACTGATTTTACTTTAAATGCTAAAGCCACTCTAACAGTTCCAACTAAGATTGAAGGACAATCTAGCGGTGCTTCAGCATATTTGAGATATGCAGTAAGTGCTGGTGTTGCTTTAACTGCTTATGATGTACAAGGAACTTTCTTCCCAGGAGAAAGATTAACCTTTAATGGAATAGATGATAATGATAGATATACAACTAAAATTGTAAATTATGAAATTTCTGATATAGCATCTTTCTGGAGTAGTGTTGATCCAGGAACAGGAACTGCTGTTACTTTTACTGCAGACCTTATGCCTAAGAAAATTATAGGATTTGGTGCTGGACAAGCTGCTGCAGCAACTGCTGGTAATGGAGCAGTTGCCATATCTACAATAACAGCTCCAGGAGAAAATTTTGCTGGTATTGTAACTACAGGTGATCTTATTAAGTATAGGAGACCAGGACAGACATTAGAGACTATTAACGTAGTAAAAACTGTTAATGATTCATCATTAGAAGTTTCTGGACTTTCTACTGTTACTGGGGTATATGATGGGGGAATACAACCATATGGTGCTGGTCCTCAAGATATTGCTAGTATAGAAATAGTTGGTACACAAATTCAAAAGACTAATGGTGGTGGAAACTTAGCTGATAATGAAAGTCTTTATAGTATTTTCCCCAAACAGAATGTTCAAGCTGTAGATTTAGTTAATTCTAGTCTAGTAGTAA